>Ga0209571_1000106_pt1 | contig 191374 bp, 157 predicted proteins | sample EBPBio102011_DNA_FD_185866 | JGI IMG/M metagenome (GOLD analysis project Ga0209571, IMG submission 185866) | Wastewater treatment Type I Accumulibacter community from EBPR Bioreactor in Madison, WI, USA - Reactor 1_1/10/2011_ DNA (SPAdes)... | ecosystem: Engineered > Bioreactor > EBPR >...
GATACGCTGATCGGGCTCGGGCAAAAATATTTCGTCTCACCAACGGCTTACCAGCAAGTCGAACGCGCCAACGGACTGACCAATGCCAATCGGCTGAGAGTCGGTTCCAAAATCCGTATCCCAACAAACTTGCTCAAGTTTTCCCGGCTGTCGGCAACGGTCATCTCGGTGCGCGGAGCCGCGAGCGTGATACGGGCGGGACGCTCAATCCCGCTGGAATTGCGCGGCAAGGTTGCTGAAGGCGATATCGTGGAAACCGGGGTGGACGGCTATCTGACGTTGCAACTGGAAGGCGGCTCGCGAATGGCCCTGCCCTCGAACGCGCGGGTTCGGGTGGTCAGGCTGCGAACTTACCTCTTGACGCGCGGGACCGATACCGATTTCGCGATCGAGCGGGGACGGACCGAGACCACGGTCGTGCCGCTGCGCGATAATCGCAGCCGGTTCAGAATGCGGACGCCGGTCGCGATCTCAGCAGTACGCGGCACGGTTTTCAGGATTGGCTATGACGGCCCTGATGCCTCGCTGACCGAAGTTGTCGAAGGCAATGTCGTAGTCAACCTCGATGGCCGCACAGCTACCACCGCTCTGCCCGGTGGGTTTGGCGCAGCCGCCAGTTCAAGCGGACGGGTGAACAAAGAAGAACTCCTACCGCCGCCAACTTTTGCCCGGCCCGGAGAAGTGCAATCGCAAAACTCGGTCGGGTTCGAAATGATCCCGTCAGAAGGTGCCGTCGGCTACCATGTCGAAGTTGCCAAGGATGCTGCTTTCGTCGAAATCGTGAAAGGCGCGCGCTCTTCAACCCCGCTGGTCGATCTGGGCGCCCTGCCCGATGGGACTTATTGGGTTCGGGCCATGGCAATCGCGCCAAGTGGGCTCGAAGGGTTGCCCCAAAAACAGCAGTTTTCGCGGAAGCTGCAGTCGTTGCGATCAAGTCCGACGAATGGAGCCAATGGCTCCACAAAATTCCAATGGGACTTGGGTGACGGGACACTGGTCCGCTTCCAACTGTTCGATGGCAGCGGGTCACAGGTTCCATTGATTGACGAACCTAGCTTATCGGTGAAAGAGCTCTCGGTGAGCGGACTTGCCCGAGGAACCTATTCGTGGCGCATCGGCCAGGTGCGCAGCGGACAAGGGCGCTATATTGAAGTCTGGACACCACTTGAGCAGCTCGTCATCGACAAGTGAACGAGCACCATGGCTTAACAGACTGGTCTTTGAATGGATCGTCGTGTTGTTGCTGGGCTTGTCGGCCACTGTCTATGCGGCGCATTCGCGCGCGGGGCAGGAAGTCGGTGCATGGCTATTCGACCGCACGGCGATCTGGCTAGCACCGGAACCCGACCCCCGGATTCTGCTGGTTCAAATCGATGAAGAAAGTCTGGCCGAGCTTGGGCGTTGGCCGTGGCCAAGATCGATCCATGCGCGTCTGATTGATCAGCTCACCGAAGGCGGAGTTGCTCAGGTTGGGTACGACGTGCTGTTCGTTGAACCGTCTACGGCCGACCAGGACGCAGAGTTGGCTGCCGCGCTTGCGCGCTCAAAACGGGTAGTCCTACCGACCTATGTCACCGCCGCCGACATAAATGGCGGCCCCCTCGACGTGCAATTGCCGCTGCAAAGCTTGCGCGACGTTTCCCCGCAAGCCGGCCACGTCAACGTGGTGTTCGATGCTGACGGCCAAGTCCGGCACGCCGATCTCAGTATCGAGAGCGGTCCGCAAGCCTTTCCGCACTTGATGAAAGTCCTAGCCGAAAATGCCGGTGTCGAGGTCCCGCTCGAGCGTCAGGAAATGACTATCCCGTTCAATCCAGCAGGGTCCTTCTCAGCAGTGTCCGCAGTTAGCATAGTTCGGGGCGAAGTGCCGCGAGGCCTGCTCAAGGACCGGATTGTGTTGGTCGGCGCGACTGCCCAAGGGAATGGCGATATTCTCTCGGTGCCGGGTCCTGCCGGGAGTGTGATGCCAGGGGTAGAAGTCCAGGCAAATATGCTGAGCGCGATGCTGCAAGGGGTATGGCTGCGCGATGCCGCCCCGTTGACCGCCTCTCTGTTCGCGGCTGCAATAGTGTTATTGTTGATGGCCGCGTACTGGTGGCTTCCGCCAGATCGCGCCTTGTTGCTGTCGGCGATGGCAGCGCTCCTCGGTGTGGCCACATCGGTCGCGGTTCTGGCTGGGTTGCAAATTTGGCTGACCTCGGCTCCTTTGCTTCTTGGACTGATGCTCGTCTATCCAATGTGGAGTTGGCGCAGGCTTAGCGCGCTCGATCGGTTTGTTCAGAGACAGGTGGTCTGGCTAGGCGACGATCTCGATACAGCGAGGACGGATCACAGCGGTCGGTTCGGTCTCGATACGATTGCCAATGCCAGCGCGAGACTGCGCGATCTAATCGGAGAACTCGGCGAGCGCCGACGCTTCGTGCAGGAAGTCATCGAGAGCGCGCCCGATGCAATGTGTGTCGTGAACAACGAAGGCAAAGTCGTCATGGCAAACAGCCGCGCTAAAGGCATCTTCGGCGCGGAAGTTGAAGGCCGTAGCGTTGAGAGCTGCCTGGAAGAGATCGCGATAAGCAGTGACGGAGCAACGGACGAGTTCGATCTGGTCGATGGCCGAACCATGCTTGTTCGTGAAGTTGGTCTGGGATCACCCACAGCGAGCCAAAGCACGGTCTTGAGAATGGCCGATATAAGCGATCGCCGCGCCAGCGAACGTGAACGCAACGAGTTTCTCGAATTTCTTTCGCATGACATGCGCGCGCCGCTCGCGCGAATTCTTGGCGTCTTGGAGACTGCACGCAAAAATCCCGCTAAAGACATTCCGCTCGAACGGATTGCCGATCACACCAGAACATCGCTCAAACTCGCAGACGATTTCGTGCAGCTTGCCAGACTTGCTGCGCTTACGCCGGAGAAGTCGTTGATTGACCTGCGGGCGATTGCTGACGAAGCTGTCGATCGGGTTTATGATGCCGCGAGAAGCCAGCAGGTGCGTGTAACTGTTGAAGGACTTGATGAACCGCCGTTAATAGTGGGAGATCCATCACTGTTGATGCGGGCAATCGCCAATCTGCTCGACAATGCGATCAAGTACAGCCCCAAATCGGGGGTAGTCCGCTGCTCGATCCAGCTGAAAGAGCGGACGAAAGTCGATACCGGCGACTACCTAGAATGCGCGATCGCCGATCAGGGTCCTGGCATTCCGCCCGAGCGGTTAGCGATGCTGTTCGCCCGGTTTGGGCCCAACGATCCATCCAGAGAGCTAAGTGCTGGTCTTGGCCTGGCGTTCGTCAAACGTGCGGTCGACCTGATGGGAGGTTCGATAGCGTTGGAACCAGAAACCAAGGGCACGACATTCCTGCTCGCTTTCCCGGTGGTGGCCAGTCCTGAGTCAACCGATCCGGCGTAACGACTTCATCGCTGCGGCGGCAAGGATGTGCAGATCGTTTGAGCTCGGCTCGCCGCATCCGACATCTTCGGCAACGCCGCGATAAACCACCTTGGCCACGTCGAGCTCGACAATCGAAATGGTTAGCCTCGTAATGCGATTGTCACAGATCGACAGCGGCCGGGACCTGCTTCGTCCTTCGGTGGCCTCCGAGCCTGCGGGTCCACGCGGGGTGCTGAACGCGACGTCGGTATCGCGGCGCGCGATGCCTACTTCAACACCCAAGTTGGACTTTGGATCAATGCGGTAGCCCTGAACCGTCAGCAATTGGCGGACGGCAGCAGTTGCATCACGCGCCAACGCCGTCGTCGCACCGTCTTCGATCAGTCGCACTGGCTGCTCCGGCGACAGGCTTCCACTTGTTGATGTGACGGGCGCAGGAATAATCGCACAACCTGCGACGAAGCAGGCCAGGCTCGCGACGAATGCAATTTTGCTTACGTGGATCACTCGATGACCGTGCGTGTCTAGGAGCGCATTGTTTACATCGGAGTTCAGCAGCGCACAATCTTTAGCCGCAATCTGCACGAAATGCCGAGTCTCAGTAGCGCATTGAGATCATTAGCCGACCAATCACACGCCTTGAACCCGGCCTGCCGGCGAGGAGTGACTGTCGGTTGCTATCCCTGCGGATTGCCGAATCCGGTATACGCTTGACGCTGAGATACCCAGCTTTCTGGCCAAAGCGCGTCCTGATGACCGAGCAGATTTGTCTGCGCGACCGTCGAGGATCATTTGGATTAGACTGGCAATAACAGGATCGCCAATTTTTCGCGGTGCTCCCGCCCGAGGTTCATTGCGAAGTCCGGCAAGGCCTTGTGCAACAAATCGCAAACGCCACTTACTCGCCGTGTGCAGGTTGCATCCCAGTTGTCGGGCAATCTGTCTGTTCGACTGGCCTTGTGCTGCGAGCAGGACGATTTGCGCTCGCTTCGTTAGGTACCAGTTCATTTCATCAGCGCGAGCGAGCCTTTCCAGCTCTTGAAGCTCACAACTCGTCAAGGAGATCGGAACTGCTGACCTGCTCATTGCTATGAGTTCTCACCGGGGCGGTGATATCCATTTCAAAAAAATAGACCATCCCGAATGCGCGCAAATACAATATTTTACTCTTTGTTCGCCGTAGGGTCTTAAATCTGGTCGATCTTTGGCCAAATTAACCACGGTCGTTAGCGTCAACATGCGCCTTTCTATGCGAGCTACGACGCTGAAAGGTGAATGCGTCTATGCACATCGCTGCCCCTCCTGACCCTACCCGGTGGCGCACCGGGTCAGGCCTGATGCTGGTGCGAACCGCGACCTGCGTTGTCGCGGGAATCGTGGGTTCCAGCATTTTTGCCGCATTCGCGGATGGGGGCCAAATCACCGTCGGCGTAATGATCCGGCAGATGCTCGCGATCGTCATGCTTCTTACGGCATCGATCTGGCTGGCGCGGCGCGAGGATGAGCAGAACAGCGACCGCGCCGAACGTATCCTTGCGTTCATCAGCCTTGATGCTTTGACCGGGATTCTCAACCGCTCATTCTTTGTGGACCGAATTCGGGCTGAAGATGAAGGCGGCGCTTTGCTGATAATCGATGCGGACCGCTTCAAGGCGATCAATGACAGTTATGGACACTATTCCGGAGACATCGCCCTCGTCCGGATCGCCAACGCAATTGACGCGTCAACTCCGAAGCCGGGTTTTGTCGGCCGGTTGGGGGGCGAAGAATTTGGCGTCTTCATCCCCAAAATCGCTCTATCCCAGGCGCGCAATATTGCCGAAAGCATCCGCAAGTCAGTCGAGGTATTGGATTTTTCTGTTGCGGGCACTGCCGTCCCGCTCAGCGTGAGCGTGGGCGTGAGTCTGCACAAAGCCGTCGACCCGGTTCGGGTGGCCTTCACACAGGCCGATGAGAACCTCTATGCAGCCAAGCGCGGCGGGCGCAATCGCGTGGCAATCGCGCCCACGCCAGTACACGAGCTGCAAAGGCGGATAGGCATTGCCAGGTGATAGTGAACACTTTGTAACCTCTCGTAAAACAACGTAATATGTTGCAACGCCTTGATTTGTGAATCGCACGTTCATGTAGACTGACCCAAAATCGTAACCTCGAAATTGGGAGATCCGTGATGGCAATTCGACAGCACTTACTATTTTCGTTGATCGGCGCTGCAGCCTGCGCGATCGCGGCACCGGCCCTGGCGCAAGGCGTTGGTCCCGGCTCAATCGACGGCGTGTTGGGCAGTGCGCGGGGTGCTGCGGCACCCAAGCCGCCCAGCACCGGTCTGTTCAGTTCGATCTTTGGATGCTCAGCGTCGGGTTCCAAGCAAGAGATTGGAGCTACGGTGGGAGGCGTTGCCGGAGGATTTCTCGGAAATCGCGTTGCCGGCGACGGCAAGCGCACGATCGGCACCGTCGTGGGTGCTGCGGTTGGGGCAGCAGCGGGTTCGGCTCTCGGATGCAAGTTGCAGCGCAATGATCAGGCCAAGGCCGAAGCTGCGTTGGCGCGCTCGGCAGAAACCGGTCAGGCGCAAAGCTGGTCCAATTCGTCAACTGGCTCATCGGGCTCGACCCAGATTGTCACGAGCCCGTCGCGCGGATTGGCAGGATTGGCTTTGGCACCGGGGGTAGAGCCGATTGCCGATTACCAACGCATCGACGGCTACTATACAGCTACTACTAGAGCGAACGTCCGCAGCGCGCCAGGTACGGATGGTGTAATTATGGGCCAGCTGACGCCGAACGAGCACCTGTGGGTGCCTGCATCTGCGGCGTCAGGAGACTGGCTCCTCGTCTCCAGGAATGGTGTGGGTCAGGGTTACGTCTCATCTGCCCTCCTGACGCCCGAGAAATCGACGACTGCAGAGTGCAAAATCGTCCGGCAAACGCTTACGGTTGGCGGGCAAAACGAGGTGCAGGATCTGCGCGCCTGCCCTAACCCTGCAGGAGGCTGGGCTTTCACTCCGGCTGCAGGCTGAAAGCCAGGGCACTGAGTTACTTTACAACAAGTTACCGATTGGAAGGGGCTTGTTAGGCTGCACCGACTATCCAAGCGGTGCGAGCAATCTCCCTTCCTCGCGAAAGTCCCTTGAGGGCCGTGTTGAAAATCCCGCAGCACGGCCCTCAACACTTTTTTCCGACCAACTTGCGGGAACATGTGCAATCTGCATAGTGCAATGCTGGGAACCTGTTCCTCAAAACAACAATTTATGGTTAGATTCAACCTAACCAAAATCCAGCCATGAGGCGCACGATCCTGCGCGGAACATCATTTATCACCGCTACCCTTTTCGGGCTGTCTGCTCCAGGTACAGCCACGGCGCTGCCAAGCATTTGTTGCGTGTTCACCGAACCATTCATAGCAATTTCAGTCTTTCCCGGCGGCCTCACAGTGGCGCGCCCGGATCAACAAGATCTTTCTATTAATCCGCGGCTAGCAGGAACTGAATAGCCCCTAGATTTGTGGACGCCTTCTTTCCTAAATTTGAGGACAGGAGGCGATGATGGGGAAGGCTAATTTCAGTGACGAGTTCAAGCGCGATGCGGTGGCCCAGATCACCGAGCGCGGTTACCGGGTGGCGGAGGTTTCGCAGCGGCTCGGGGTGAGCCAGCATTCGCTTTATGCATGGAAGCGGCAGTTCGCACGACGGCCCGAAGATGGGTCGAAGGATGCCGAGATCCGTCAGCTGAAGCGCGAGCTGACGCGGGTCACCGAGGAGCGCGACATCCTAAAAAAAGCCACCGCGTATTTCGCCAGGGATGCAAAGTGAGATACGCGTTCGTAGCCGAGCATCGCGCGCTGTTCTCGGTGCGTGCGATGTGCCGGTGTCTTCGCATCCAGCCCAGCGGCTTCTACGCCTGGGTGAAGAACCCGTTGAGCAGACGGGCGAAGGAAGATGCTCGGCAGACCGAGCTGCTCCGGCAGGCGTGGGAAGACAGCGGCAAGGTCTATGGCTACCGCAAGCTGCACGATGATCTGCTCGATCAGGGCGAGACCTGCTGTCCGAACCGCGTGGCGCGTCTCGCCAGTCTGGCGGGTATTAGAGCGAGGATCGGCTACAAGCGCAGGCCGGGCAGCTATGGCGGCAAGCCATCTAGGGTGGTCGACAACACGCTGGCCCGCCAGTTCGATGTCGCGGCACCCGACAAGACATGGGTGACCGACATCACCTACATAAGAACACAGGAAGGCTTTGCCTATCTGGCGGTGGTGATCGACCTTTACTCCCGCCGCGTGGTGGGCTGGTCGATGCAGAACCGCCAGACCACCGACCTGGTCCTGCAGGCATTGCTGATGGCTGTGTGGCGCAGGAAGCCAAAGGGGAAGGTTCTGATCCACTCGGATCAGGGATCGCAGTTCACCAGCATAGACTGGGCGTCCTTCCTGAAGGCCCACAATCTGGAGCACTCGATGAGCCGCCGTGGCAACTGCCATGACAACGCAGTGGTCGAGAGCTTCTTCAACCTGCTCAAACGCGAACGCGTCCGGCGGCGGACCTATCGCTCACGAGACGAGGCCAGACAGGATGTGTTCGATTACATCGAGATGTTCTACAACCCGATACGCAAGCATGTGAGAAACGGGATGCTGTCACCCGTAGAGTTCGAACGGCAGCAGATGATGAGCACCGAGGGCGTCTAGAAAACTAGGGGCTATTCAATGATCGACAACAAAATACGCAGTCTGATCGATGGCGGACCCGTAGCGCTAGCAACTGCACTCGACGATTGCTTCGTAACCAATGCCACACCAAACAGCATTGAGAAAATTTATCGCCTCGCGCTGTTCGTGGCGATGATAGTGACCGGCCTTCGGCGCGAAGATCAGCCATCTCTTTGGATCAGCGATCATGACGAAACTTTGGATAGTTTTGAAAAGCGAGAGCGTTTTGCACGACTGACAACATACCTCACTTTCGGTCTGTCTAGACGGCAGGCATCTGCGGATCAGACATTTATGACAACACAACATGAGGCATTACCGGACTGGGGGGAAGATTTTGCTGCGATACCAGACATAGCCGCAGGCGCATGTGCAAGCCTTTGCGACGTGCTGCCGTTGTTTGTGCAAAGAAAGCCTTGGACGTTGGGGCTCTCCTACAGTGATTCGGTTGATTGGAGAGCAAAAGTCTTTGCCGACTGGTTGTCTTCGTCAAAGGGAGAGTTGCATCATGTGCTCCTAAGACTGGCTCCAGACTCGAGCGGGGATATCCGGGCGTCAGCGCAACATTTCGTCAGAAAGCCGCATTGGCCTGATCAAGCTGTGATACAGATCTGAGAGGGCAGCGCATGATTGATTTTTCAATTTGGTGCGACACGGCAAGAGAGAGCGTCGGAACTCATGAACTGAGCATCATAACTTCACGCCCGGAAAACATCTCGGATGGGCGTGACGCAGTGGCCGCGATTGTACCTGAGCACTATGCAGCCGAGGAACAAGTCGCTCGCATCCTGCGCCGGCTTGGCCGCCCGGAAGCAGCGGCGTTCATCGAAAACAAGCTGCCGACAACCAAATCGATCCGGTCTGGCGATCTCGGTGAGATCCTCGCGACCGAATATATTGCCAGCGAAACGCCCTATGATGTGCCGATCAAACGCCTGCGGTGGAAGGACCATCGCAACATGGCGATGCGCGGTGACGACGTGATCGGCCTGATGCGTGATCAAGCGACCGGGCGACTTCACTTTCTCAAGACCGAGGCGAAGAGCCGTGCGGCTTTGGCGGGCGGGGTCGTTACAGAGGCGCGGGAGGGACTGGACAAGGAGGCTGGCTTACCCTCCGCACATGCGCTCGAGTTCATCTCCGCACGATTGATGGAGGCTGGCGAGGACGCTCTGGCAGATGCTATCGACGACGCATTGTTGAAGCATGGTATAGCTCCGCACACCGTCTCCCACCTCCTCTTCACTTTCTCCGGAAACCATCCTGGCAATATCCTGCGTGCGAACCTTCAAGGCTATGCTGGCGGATACCCACAGAACTACGTTGGAGTGCGGATCGACGCCCACGGCGCCTTCATCGCCGACGTGTATGACCGGGTGATTGCCGATGCCAACCACGGTTGAGGCGATCGAGGCCGATATTGATGCGGCGACCGTTCCCGGATTCAGAAACCGTCTCATTGCACGGGGTCAGGCGCGGGCCATGGTTTGGCGGGATGGCATCCTTCCGCCGGAGGCACCTGCCTTTACGCCGCAGCTTAGCAATGACCTGCTCGGCTATGGGTATGCTCTTCTGGAGATGGGCATCCGACTGCGCGACAAAGGCGGCGATCGTGTTCGGGCGCGTACGGCGTTCGAGCAATGTGCGACCGCGATCGAGGCCGTGATCGCTCGCGGGCCACGCGGGGGAAGCGACCGTAGTTTCCATTTCGTGGTAGCTGCGGCCAGCTATCATTTGGCGCGCCTTTCCGCACGGGCCTATTCGCTTCTCACCCATGTGATTGCCGATGCGAATTTCTCGCGATCCGAGCGAGCGCTTGCGCTCCTGATGCTTCGGGACCTGGACGAGCTGGAAACCATGGTTCTGGCATTTCGGTTGAGCGGCGCCGGATCAGACCGCACGATCACCGCCTCGCTTGAGAATCAGTTGCTTGTTGAGGAATTGCTGGGGCGACCCGAGGGAGACGATCCGGGCTTTGTCTTCGACGCGGTCGATACCGTGCTCACCGACCGCTTCTTCGGCGCGATCGCGATGTTCCTTGTGGCACTCGAACGGGGGGAACGTGCCCTTGTCGATGCGGCAATTGCGGAGCTCACCGAAAATGTAGCGGCCAGCGAAGAATTGAACCTTGTTCCCCAATGGTGGATCAACCGGCTCGCAATCCACCTGCTTTCGGACCTTTGGGACTGCAGCTTTCACGATCGATTACCGATCGTACCGGCCGGCGGGGATGCGCCGGCATGGCCGGGGCTCAGGACATTGTTTCTTGCTGTCCTGCACAGCCGGCGGAAGGCGGAACTCGAGCTATGGCCTTCGCAGATCGATGCGGCCGCGCGAAGCGTGAACCAAACCGACGATCTCGTCGTGTCCTTGCCGACGAGCGCAGGAAAGACGCGCATCGCGGAACTATGCATCCTGCGATGCCTGGCCGGGGGTAAGCGGATCGTATTTGTCACGCCGCTTCGCGCCCTGTCCGCGCAAACCGAAATCACTCTCCAACGAACCTTCGGCCCGCTGGGTAAGACAATCTCTGCGCTGTATGGGAGTACCGGTGTTAGCGACGTCGATGAGGATGCGATCCGCACGCGCAATATCGTCGTTGCGACCCCGGAAAAGCTCGATTTTGCGCTGCGCAATGATCCGACATTGCTCGACGACGTCGGGCTGCTGATCTTCGACGAAGGCCACATGATCGGGTTGAGCGAACGCGAAGTTCGCTACGAGGTCCAGATTCAGAGGCTTCTGAAGCGGGCCGACGCCGCCGATCGGCGCATCGTTTGCCTGTCGGCGATATTGCCGGACGGCGATCAACTCGACGACTTCGCATGCTGGCTGCGGCGTGATCAGCCAGGCGGTCTGATCAAGAATGACTGGCGTCCGACGCGACTGCGATATGGCGAGGTTCTGTGGCATGGTAACTCCGCTCGCCTCAACCTGCGCGTGGGTGACGAGCGCCCGTTTGTACCGCGCTATCTGACGAGTTTCGTTCCGCCGGTCGGTCGGCGGACGACGCCGTTTCCCAAAGATCTCGGGGAGCTTTGCCTGGCGACGGCGTGGCGGCTCGTCGACGATGGTCAATCAGTGCTGGTGTTCTGCCCGGTTCGCAAGCACGTCGAACCCTTCGCCGGTCGGATCATCGACCTGCACCGTAGAGGCGCGTTGAGAAGCCTGTTGACCGTAGAGCCGGCGGTGCTCGAGACGGCGCTCGTGTTAGGAGCGGAGTGGCTCGGTGCTGCCCATCCGATACTCGAATGCCTGAAGCTTGGCGTCGCCATCCATCACGGCGCTCTTCCGACGGCGTATCGCAAGGAGGTCGAGCGGCTCCTTCGCGAAGGTGTACTGAAGGTCACGATCTCTTCCCCCACTTTGGCGCAGGGGCTCAATCTTTCCGCGACTGCGGTCATCATCCATTCGCTTTACCGCAACCGCGCGAGGATCGAGGCTGCCGAGTTCAAGAATGTCGTGGGCCGGGCAGGTCGTGCCTATGTCGATGTCGAGGGGCTCGTCCTCTATCCGATTTTCGACCAGCTCGAATATCGCACTGCCCAGTGGGAAGGGTTGATCGCGGACGTCACATCGCGCGAAATGGAAAGCGGTCTGCTGCGGCTGGTTCTGACGTTGCTTCTGCGTATGCAGGCGCAGGTCAGGCGCACGTTACCCGATCTCACGGAGTATGTTCTCAATCAGACCGAGGCTTGGAATTTCCCGGCAGTAGCCGGTGAAAGTCCCGAAGACGCGGAGAGGGAACGCCGGGCATGGGATGGCTATGTCGCCTCATTGGACACCGCTATCCTGGCCTTGCTCGGTGATGCCGAGGTGCCTGATGACGGCATCGCCGAAGCTCTCGACACCATCTTGCAATCTTCGCTGTGGTCGCGACGGTTGAATCGCCGCGGCGAGGAAGCGCAGGTGGCGCTGCGTGCGGGGTTGATCGGTCGCAGCCGGGTCGTGTGGGCGAATTCGACCGCGCAACAGCGGCGCGGCTATTTCCTCGCGGGTGTCGGGCTGGGCACCGGCCATGCGCTTGATGCGATCGCCGCACAGGCGAATGACCTATTGGTGACGGCAAACGCGGCCCTGCAAGAGCCCGATGTGGAAGCAGCTATTCAGGCGATTGCCAGCCTTGCGGAGCTTGTGTTCCCAATTTTCCCATTCACGCCGGATGTTCTCCCTGACAACTGGCGTGACATTCTGCGGGCATGGTTGTTTGGCCAGTCATTGGCGCAACTGGGGGCCGGCGACGCTTCGGCGACGCTTCAATTCGTCGAGGGTGGGCTGGTTTATCGTTTGCCGTGGGCGATGGAGGCTATTCGGGTGCGCGGCATCGCGAACGGCGATGCGATCGGCGATTTCGCACTTGACGATTTCGAACTTGGATTGGCCGTGGCCGCGGTCGAAACGGGCACGGTGAACCGGTCAGCCGCGATCCTAATCCAGGCAGGCTTCACCTCGCGTCTGGCCGCGATCAAGGCGGTTACCGATACGGGAGCGACCTTTACGACACTGGGTGAGCTTCAGGCTTGGTTGGGTAGCGACGTGGTGCGGGCATTCGATCAACTTGCCGACTGGCCTACGGCCGAGACGAAGGCGCTGTGGAGGGAGTTTGTCGCCGGCTTCATCCATGTTGAGAAGCGGACCTGGTCCGAGCGCCGCTATTGGGCGTGGGTGAAATGGAGTGACGGTATCGTGCCGGTGGCCGGCTCAGCGTTGCGTCTCAAGGTGCTCGATGGCCAGCGGTTGGTTGCAGCGGCCGACGGAAGCGTGATGGGCGAGCTGCAGGCAGTGCTCAATCCAGCGCATCAAGGATTGTTGCGAACCCAGGTGAGCGCTGAGGCCAATAAGGTCGACATAACCTATTTTGGCCCAGATGACCTATGGTTGACGTGATCACAACTCGGCGTTGACTCACCTTCAATAGTCAATCCTTCTAAACGAAGCGCAGTGGCGATAAAACATAATCGCTCGCATTAAAGTCTGGAAAGTTAGCGGTCATCGCCATTAACCCCGAAAATCTCCTAACCTAGATCGCCCTTCCAATCTCCGCGCAAGAGCCTCGACAAAACCGTCATACCGCTCCTTCCCCTGCGCCTGTGCAGCCGCCAGCGCGCTGTCCGGGAGCGGCGGGTTGGCGGTGAGCCAGAACCTTACGAACAGAGCCAGGGCCTCGGTCGTGATCTCAGCCTGTTGATCCAGCGCGGCAATGCGCCGATCGATGCGATCGAGACGACGGCTGAGCGCGGCTTCGAGTTGCTCCGGATTGTCAGGCGACATGAACGAGCGAAGCGCGGCCTCGACGATGTCGGGCTGGCCCACCCGCCTGCGCGATGCGAACTCGGCAAGCTGGTCGATCACGTCGGGAGGTAAGCGGAAGGTGCGTTTGAGCTTCACATGTCGATCCCGTCACCCAGATCGAGCGAGGCTTGTCTTGCGCTGCGCTCCATTGTCCGGCGAATCCGTTCGCTATTGGCGGCGGCCTGATCGTCTTCCACACCAACGACGTCGGAAAACTCGAACTCGGCCGTCGGCGCCTTCGGCTTGGCAATGACCTCGACATGCTCGGGCAATTCCGGTTCGCGCCGCAATCCGCCATTGGCGGAATCGAGCTTGCGCCGATGTTCTGCGACCAAGTCTGGGTCGGCTTCGATCGGGGGAAGCGCACTCCAGTCTTCGGGCGAGCGGGGAGTCTTCGATTGGCCGCAACTGGCGGGTGCCTTGACCACACGAGCCTGAAGCCGGCGATCCTTGTAGTAGCGCGCCTTCTTCGCCTTGATCGGAGGGGCGCCGGACATCAGCACGACCTCATCGGTCTCGGGCAGTTGCAGAACCTCGCCAGGGGTGAGAAGCGCCCGCGCTGTTTCCGAACGCGAGATCATCAGGTGGCCGAGCCAAGGTGATAGACGATGCCCGGCATAGTTCTTCATCGAGCGCTGCTCGGTTGTTGTCCCCAGCGATTCCGACACGCGCTTGGCGGTGCGCTCGTCGTTGGTCGCAAAGGCCACGCGGACATGGCAGTTGTCGAGGATCGCGTTGTTTTGGCCGTAGGCGCGCTCGATCTGATTGAGTGATTGGGCAATCAGGAAGGCCTTCAGCCCGTAGCCCGCCATGAAGGCGAGCGCGCTTTCGAAGAAGTCTAGCCTGCCCAATGCCGGGAACTCGTCGAGCATCAGCAGAACGCGCTGGCGCTTGGTTTTGGGATCGAACTCTTCGGTGAGGCGGCGGCCGATCTGGTTGAGGATCAGCCGGATCAGCGGCTTGGTCCGGCTGATGTCAGAGGGCGGAACCACCAGGTAGAGCGAAGCCGGAGGTCCCTCGACGAGATCGGCGATCCGCCAATCGGAATGGCTGGTGACCTTGGCGATCACAGGGTCTCGGTAAAGGCCGAGGAACGACATGGCGGTCGAAAGCACGCCCGAACGCTCATTGTCGGACTTGTTGAGCAATTCGCGCGCGGCACTTGCGACCACCGGATGTGGTCCGGCCTCGCCCAAATGCGGGGTGTCCATCATCGCATAGAGCGTGTTCTCGATCGTCTCATTCGGGTTGGAGAGGAAGGCGGCGACGCCCGCGAGCGACTTGTCGCCTCCTGCATAGAGGACATGGAGGATCGCACCAACCAATAAGGCGTGGCTGGTCCTTTCCCAATGGTTGCGCTTTTCGAGGCTGCCTTCGGGATCGACCAGGATATCAGCGATGTTCTGGACATCGCGCACTTCATTGATGCCGCGGCGCACCTCGAGCAGCGGGTTATAGGCAGCGGATTCGAGGCTGGTCGGATCGAAGCGCAGGGTGCGGCTGAACGTGCTGCGGAAGCCCGCGGTGATGTCCCAGTTTTCGCCCTTGATGTCGTGGACGATGGCGGTGCCCGGCCAGGTGAGCAGGCTCGGGATGACGAGGCCGACGCCCTTGCCCGAACGGGTTGGCGCGAAGCACAGGACATGCTCGGCACCGTCATGCCGCAGATAGTTGTTGTTGAACTGGCCGAGTACCACTCCGCTGTCGGCAAACAGACCGGCCTTGCGGATGTCCTCGCGGGTTGCCCAGCGCGCGGTCCCGTAGGTATTGGCATTGCGGTTCTCGCGGCCGCGCCAGACCGACATGGCGATCGCGACCAAGATCGCGACGAAGCCGCCCGATGTCGCGATCATCCCACCCTTGTCGAAGATCTGCGGCGCATAGGCATCGTAAGAAAACCACCACCAGAAGAGGTCATAGGGCCGGTAGACCGGATGACCGAACGCCGAGAACCAGGGCGAACCCAGCTCAGGCTGGTAGCCGAGTGCGGAGGCCGTCCACTGAGTTGCGCTCCAGACGCTGATCAGGATGATCAGGAACACGGCCAGCACCTGGCCCCAGAGGATCTTCGCAGCGGACATAGCGCCAGCATGGAGCGCTAACGATTAGTCGGACAAGCGCGGTCCAGTCGTCATCGCACTCTGGCGAACTTTGACTTGCGATGGCGGGTTTGTCGGGGAGTGCGGAAGGACTGCTTTCAAGCGCGCCAACCAGTATAGCGGACATTCCCGGCTGCGTATCGTTGCGTCATCCGCCCAATCGATTGGGTGTCCAGCTATCTTCCGCGTATTGATATACCGCTTCGAGGCCGAAACGCGGATCGTCGCGGCGATCCGCTCGCTCGGCCAATTCCATCAGAACGAGCCAGTTGACGTCAGCCTCACGTGTGCCCAGCTGCACCGGTGCCAGATCCGTCCCGATTGAGTGGGGATGGATGTGACGATCCAGTGCCTTAGCTATCTCAGAACTTTCGTCGCGGTCTTTCGCAACTCGCGTGGCGGAACTGGCTACTAGGTCCGCGATCTGCAGCCCCGGGCTGCCGCGGGAATCTGTTAAGGCGACGGGTTCAGCCAAGTCCCAACCAAATTGCTCGGGAGAGCCGCCCAGCGCGACTGCTCGCCGGATTACGAACTCCTTGCCCTCGCCGATCAGGGATGGAAGCACCGCTGCGATTGGCTTGCTGTCGTCGCAGACAACCCGCAACGGACGCTTCTGTTGCCCCCAATGATTGATAAGGCTCCACAGTCCCGCCGCCGAAACGTCGAGCACATACTTTCCTTCGTCGGGCGTTGTTATTCGCAGCCGAGCGTTGTCGGCGACGATGATGTCGCGGTATCCGTTCGCGAAGCGCAACACGAGCTTAAGGGGGTGGTCTTCGGGTAGATGTGCCGACGCTTCCTGATCGAATAGCAGCGGGGCATCGCTGGGGTCGAGGGAGCGCATATAGCCCTCGAATTGCACGAGTGTCTCCTCGCCGATCTCATCCACCGAATTGATAAAGCAATACATTGCGACGAACCGGTGAAGATTCTTCTGATACAGCAACTCGGGCGAGAATTGAAAGACCGGCTCGAAAATGTACTCGAACAGCTTCCCGCAGAGCACAACCCGCTTGTTTTGAACGACGAACGAATAAAGGCCGTCGATCTCAGCAAGAACCTGAGCGACCAGGCTTCGGCCCCTCTCTGACGACAGCAGTTTCTGCGCCTTCAATTCTGGCATCTGGACCGGGTGATCTTTCCGAGCACGTTCAAGTATCTCCCATGCGCGGCGTTCCTCAATTGCAACGGACGCGTAGGCGAAGACCGGCTGATCCGCGTCGAGGAGCCGCGAACCGGTGAACCCGGATTCGTCCAAGAAGAGATCGAGGACGCCTTCTCTCGTATTGTGCGATTCTTCGCGTTCGTAAGATGCCATAGCGCGCCATAGCATATAAGCGCTCGATTGAACCGTCGGAATTGGAAAGCTATCATTGCGTCTCTTTGAAGAAGGCGGACGTCCAACTTAATGTCTCGATGAAATCATCCATTCCGCAAAAGCAGACAGTCGCCTGACATCCTAGCTGTCAGTGCTTAGAAGAGCACAAACTAGCGGCAGCTTTCAGGTAAGAGGTGCAAGCGGCCCAATGGCAGCTCTGTTATCGCAAAACGACATCCTAGATTTCAATCCCACGCGAGCGGCCAAGCGTCCACTCGATCCCGCCATCCGATCGCGAAGCGCCGCTGACATATTGCCTCAGGTGCCGGTCGAGCTGCTTCGACCAGGGAACGAGCGAAAAGCCGAGGCCGTCGTCGATCATCGCAAAGCGCCCCGATGCGAGCTGGACGCGCACCCGATAGACGCCCGACACCTCGCCGCTCGGCTTGCCCTGACGATAGGGCAGGTTGTGCTCGCGGGAGAGCGCGGCCCCTGCCTCGGCAAGGTCGCGGTCGCGCAGCGTTCCGAGCAAATTGCGGGACAGCACGAAGCGGTTGCCTTGCCGTTTCGCGAGACCCTCGGCTTCGAGATACTCCAGTCGCTGCGTCTTGGCTGCTTCGATCTCGCTACCAAACCCTGCGCCGAGGGGCAGCGGTTCGGATGCGACGATTTGCTTGTCGAGCCAGGTCGATCCCCGCGCGGTCTGCTGTGCGGCGAGATCGAGATCGGAATGGGTCCAGAGCGAGGATTGCTCGCGGCCGCGCCGGTCAGTCCAGGTCCGAAGTTCGACGATTCCGCCGGGCGTGGCATCGCCAGTCAGGTCGATGTCACTGAACTTATGGTGATGGACACGGCCGTCGGCACCATCGATCACGGCATAGGCCTCGCCGGTCAACTCGTTGTGAAGCCCGCGCTCGACCAGTCGGCCGATCACCGGCTCCGGCGCAGCTCCATCATGCATGGCGAACCGTCCGGTCTCCGCAGCAAGGCCTTGGCTGGTCATCGCCCGGTGCATGGTCTTGATCACGTCGCCCCTGACCGCGAGCTCGCGGAGCGATTGTTCAAGTCCCGGCTTGAGCCTCCAGCATCCTGGCGCGATCCTGTCGACAAGCGCCATGCGTTCGAGCTTGGTGGCGCGTCCGATGAGATGTTGCCTGCCGGGGTTCGCAGTCCGCGTCGGATCGGGGCGAAGATCGACCACGCCGCCCAGCTCATCGGCCATCCGCTGGAGACGGCGATCGAGGCCGGTCCAGCGATCGGCATCGATCTCGCGCAAGATGGTTCGCTCGACCTCGCGCTCACTGCGCGGTCCGAGCTCAAGCGAAACACGCGCTTCCGCGCGACTGCGCATCCCTTCGCGGATGTAGTCCTTGTCGATAACCAGGTCGTGGCCATCGTCGGCCTTCCCTCTGACCAGGATATGGATGTGGGGGTTGTCGGTATTCCAGTGGTCGACCGCCACCCAGTCGAGCCGGGTGCCAAGATCCTTCTCCATATCCGTCAGCAGTTCGCGCGTGAATGCCCGGACATCGGCAAGCTCGCCTGCATCTTCGGGCGAGACGATGAAGCGGAAGTGATGGCGGTCGTCGGCGCAACGCTCGGCGAAGAGCTTGCCGTCGACCGGTTCGGGATCGGCACCAAACAATTCGGCGTCCTTTCCGTCTTGGGTGACGCCGTCGCGTTTGAGATAGGTCAGGTGCTGCGCGAGCGGCGCTGCGGCGAAGCGCGATCCCCGGTGCCGCACGACGCGCGCCTTGACGATGACACGGCGATTGCTGGAACGCGAGGTTGTCCGCAGGTTGGCAATCCGGCCTCGCGCCCGTCGGCCGGTGCCGCGCCCGGAACCTGAACGACCGGATCGGCCGCCGTGTCCGGCCCGGTTGGACAAGGCCCGAAGCTGCGCCTTGAGAGTGCGCGCTTTGCGCTGACCAGAGGCGCGATCACGGATGCGCCCCGGTTTGATCTCGAAGTCATCGTCACTCATGGGCGGTTGCGGCGCGGAATGGCGGCTGGCTCCGCGCACGGCGGAATTGCGCGAATTCTTCGGAAAGGAGCCAGCCGGGGTACGAGGCGGCTGGCTCTGAAAGCAACGCAAATCTGCATCCCCACACCCCGGCGGCTGGCTCCGCTTTTATCTTGCCATCCTCCTGACCCTCCTCCCTTCACGGCCCACTTTCCGCACAATTGCACCCCAATCCACGCCATCACGCGCCAGAGGGGCCAGCGCGCAATCACTGCATCCGGCTCCCCGAAACGGGTGCGAAGAGGCCGCCAAGCGGACGGGGAGAAGCAGGTGGCGGAGCCGCCGTACCTTCTCCGATGTCCGAACTCGGCGCTGCCTCGGCCGCATTTGATCGCGGGGCAAACAGCCCGCTTTGCGTCCATGTGATGCGTTGCGGCTGCGCGGGCGATGCACTGGCGACGACAGTCGCCGTGCCGCCCGGCTGCAGCACGGTCGCGATCTTGGCGACATAAGCGCGGGTTTCAGCGGGCAATGGGCGACCGTCATCCCGCCACTGTTCGTAGCGGCCCGGCCCCGCATTATAGGCTGCGAGCATGCCTGTCGCGCCGTAGCTGTCGTACATTTCGCGAAGATAGGATGTGCCCGCCATGATGTTGTCGCGCGGGTTGAACGGGTCAGCACCAAGCCCGAACCGGGCGCGCTGGCGCGCCCAGGTTCCGGGCATGAGCTGCATCAAACCCATCGCACCCGCCGACGAGACCGCGCCGATCCGGCCCGCACTTTCGGTGCGCATCACGGCGTAGATCCATTGTTCCGGGATGCCGAAGCGCTGCGAGGCCTCGGCGACGTGCGCAGCAATGTTGACAGTGCGCGGCTGCATCTGTTCGGCGCCATCCTGCCCAAAAGCAGGCGCACCGCTGAACAGCACGAGCGCAGCCAAAACGAGGTGAAGCGAGCGTGGCCTGCGCACTGCTCAGTCCGCTTTTTCGCGGCGGGACGGGCGCGACCAAACCAGGACATGGCGGTTGCCGTCGTCCTTGAACAGGTTGGCGCGCAGTGGTTGGACGAAGCTGGGATCGTCGATCTGGAGGCTGACATAGTCTCCAGCTTTCTCGCCAACCTGCTTCCAGCCTGCTCCGACTTCGCGCGCCTCTTCGTCCGATCCGGCGATGACGCGGTAGTCGGGCGCGCTCTCGTTATCCGACGACTCTGCCGGAACGAGCACAAGTTCGATGTCAAGCGTCAGCGTGTGCAGATGCCCCGCAAAGCCGCCATCGGCGGCAACAAATGTTCCGATACGCATGGGTCAGTCTCCTTCGTTGGTGGTGGGGAAAGCTCACTGGTGCGGGGATCGGCGAACAAGACATGGTCGCCATCGCCCGCTTCGTCGGTCCAGACCGGCGTCGCGCGACCGATCACATCGGACATGCGCAGCACGCCGAAGTATCGTCCGTCGAAGCTGTCGGGGGCCGCCGGGTTCATTACGAACAGCTCGCCGCTGCGCAGCACATGGCAACCAGACCAGACCGGCAGTGGCCGGCCGAGACGGTCGCGCGCACGCGCCGCGCCGACATATTGCCCGTCGATGGTCACGCCGTGTGCGAACCGGCAGACGCGCTGGCCACTGACGGCGGCGACGCGCTTCAGCAGCGGCACGCCGGTCGGAAGGTAGTGCCGCTCGGCGAGCAGGCGGCGCAGTGCGGGCGGCGGTTCGATTGCAACCCGCTCGCCGACATGCAGGCTGGCCTTACCGCGGATGGCGTAGAGGCCGGTCGGCACTGACGCCGTTGCGTTCCACACCGCGTACCGCGAGACCGGCACGGTCAGCGTCGCGAGCGTGGCAGCGGCAACGACGCCAGCGAGGATGAAGCGCCGCCGGATCATTACAGCAGCGCCTTGCGCTGGAGCCAGGCGCGGTGGCGCGCGGGGCTGTAGTCGCGCGGAGCCTCCCGGCCAGCCATCCGGTTGTGGACGTGCCGCCAATGATCGGGCGCGACCTCGCACGGGTCGATGCCCGCTGCCTCGATTGCGTCGATCAGTCGAAAGACTTGCGCGACCTTCGGCCAGCCATGTACCGACAGCAGCGGTTCGCCGCCGGGATCGACCTGCACGATCGGCGTGCAGGGTTCGTCCGAACCGACTGCACGCACGACGTCGAGTGTTGAGCGGATGGTGCCGTAATCGTTGGAAGCCCAGCGCACCAGGGCGAACACCTGGCCCGCTGCATAGCTCTCGACCCGCTCGCTGCGGCTGACGATCTTCTCCGCAACGGGCTTGCCGAATTTGAGCCAGTCTTCGCGTTGGCCCTCGCGCCAGACCAGGGTGACATGGGTCAGCTGCGGGTCATCCCCGACCCTCGTCTCGGCAGGCCTCGCCGGCGGCGCTGCGCCGGCAGTCCACAGGCGCGCTGACGTTAGCAAGAATCCGAAGGATTCTTTGTTAGCTAAGTTAAGGGCGAAATTCGGCGCAGATTTCTGCGGGTTTGAAGGCCATTTCGGTTCCCGATAGTCCGACCTTCCGGTTCCTGATCGTTCGAGTCCGGCGGTTCCTGATAGTCCGTGTTCCATCATGACATATCCACAGGGGCAAGATCGGTGGGTCGGAGCCCGACGCGCCGCATGGCGACGTCGAACGGATCGGCAGGAATCGCGACGAAGTTCAGCCGCTCGCGGCCCAGCGCGTGTTCGATGGTGAGCTGGTATCCGGGCAGCGACTGTCGCCGCACGATGCCGCGCAGCTCGAACGCGAAGCGTTTGGGCGGCGAGAGCGCACCTGATTTGAGATGGAGATGCTGGAAGTCGAAGCTCCAGCCGCCGCGCTGCTTGCCGCCGTGCTTGCGCACCACGCGGTAGAGCCAGCGCTCCAGCCCTCCGGTCAGCGCGAAATAGTCGGCGTCGATGGTCAGCACCAATGCTTGATCGATCACGCCTTCGTAGAACCAGTCGGGCACGATCATCTCGATCCCGAGTGCTCGGCCGGAAGGGTCGAGCCGCTCCTTCCATTCGTTGATCCAGCTGAAGCGGTGCCGCCGCCGCGCATCACGCTGGCGGATCGATGTGGCAATCGTGGTCGATTGCAGTCGGTCGAGCCCGGCCTTCAAACGCTCGTAGCTCGCCTTGCCAGTCCCGCGCCGGGTGAAGGCAAGAATCTCGTGCGGGGTCGCGGCTATCAGCCGCGAGGTTGGCCGACCGGCGTCTCGCGCTTCGACGATTTGGCTGGCGACCCAGATGAGGACGTCGGCGTCCCAGATTGTCGCCATCCCGTGTTCGGCGGTCGCCTCGACCAGAATCGAGACCTCGCCCATCCGAAAGTCAATCGGACGCACCCGCTTGGTCTTAGCCAGGCTGAAGAATGGCCAAGCCATCAGATCCTGCGCGTCGCGGGCGGCGATGTCACCGCCCCGGCTGACGAACAGGTCAAGCTGCGCAGGCGCTGCTGGAAAGGCGGATATTCGGCGCATGGGTTCGCCTCAGCGCCGCACCGGTGGGGTGTAGCCATCGAGCCGCTTGGCGGGATGGACCACGCCGCTGCCCGGATCGCTGGTCGAACGGCGCAAGCCCTGTTCGGCCCAGGCGTCGAGATCGGTCACCGAATAGACGATCCGTCCGCCAAGCTTGCGATAGACCGGGCCGGTCCCGAAGCAGCGGTGCTTCTCAAGCGTCCGGGCGGAGAGGCCGAGATGCACGGCGGCATCGGGCGTCCGCAAAAAGCGGGCAGTGACGGGCGTGGGTCTGACATCCATGGCAAGGCTCCGGCGAAAGGTGGCAGCGGCAGCGGGCTGTCGCTGGGGTTCGACGGGTATGGCGGAGGATTGGCGTGAGGAAGGAGTGACAGAATGCGCACCCGCAATTCTGTCACCCCCTGGAATTCAGTTCAGCGGTGTAGAAGCAGCTTGCGATAACCGTTCGCCACCAGGCGGCGGGCGTTGGCGATCAGCCGGAGCACCTGCCGCCGCTCGCTCGATCCCTTCCAGACCGCTCCGGCAATCGGGCGATGGTTGGGCATGACGAGGCCGAAGGCGAGGTCGCGCGGAGAGGCGCCAGCCTCGAGCGCGTCGTGGATGGCGAGGAACCGGGTGAAGCGAATGCGTTGGTTGCGGGTCGGCATGGCGGTAACATCAAGTGGGCTGCGCCTCTCGCGCGTGACCCGCTGCAAACGGGCAGCCGCGGCGAGCCGTAGCGCGCAGTTCGCGTCGCAGGGGATCGAGAAGGCCGGAACGGCCCGAGCGGGAACAAGGCGCACGCACAGGCGCAGCCGGGCGGTGCCTTGGGCATAGACGAGGTTGCGTTCGGTTGTGCTGGCTGATTCCACCAGCGGCTCAGCGTCAGGCTGTAGCGGGATCGCGAGACTCGGATCGGCCACTTCGACGATGACCACGTCGGGCGCAGCGTCCGGCGACCACAGCGCGGGGTGCTCGCGCGGGTTCATCGCTGGATCGGTGGGGAAAGCAGAGGCCCCAACGCCGGGCGAGGCCCTCCGTTTCGTCGTTGGTTGTTTCCGGGGACTGGGCAATGCGTGCCTGGGTGTCGGCATGGTCAGCGCGATAGTGGGGGTTGCGATTCAGGAACTCCTGCGCGAAATCCGCGTAGTCGTGATGTCGATACTGATCCGCGGTCGATGGTGACCGCCAAGACGAACCACCGGACATAAAGACCCCTGCAAGGCACAGGCGAGAAGGCCAAGCATCAAGTCTTTGATTGCTATAGATAAGCCGCAAGTAACCAATGCTGCGGATGATTATGCAAGCGATTGTAGTAAATCGAGATGGCTACTTACGTAATACCCGCATTGTCGGCAGTGGAATCAGTCTTCTCTCGATTTATCAAGCAGATGCTTATAGCCATGCACTGTCATCCAATGGGCGCGGGCAAAATGGCTGTCATGGACCTGCCGCGCGCGCTCCGGCTCGGCGGCGGCATCCAGGCCAAACACCACGGCGGCGACCTCGGACCAGTCTGCACCGTCCTCTGCGGCGTCAAGTATCCGTAAATACGTGACAAAATGGCGCTCGTCATATGCCGTGATGCGATCATCGGCAGGCGCGCGGTCCTCGAATGGCGGTGTCGTCATGGGCCGAGCCTTTGCTTCGACTCGATTTGCATGCCGTTACACATAGCACGAAGCCCCTCCAAAATGGTGAAAACTTGGCTTATACCCTGCCTTGAAGGGCGGTGTACGGACGGATGCATAAACTGACTTCGCCTCGACTGAACGAACGGCACAATTCGATGCACTTTGGCGCGTATTATAATACGTAGCACGGAGATACGCGAACCGTTTCTAAGCTGCGGATGGATATCCGTAAGTTGTTCGGCGCGAACGTGCGCTATTATCGAATTGCCGCTGGTTTGAGCCAGGAAGCGGTCGCTGAGCGCATGGGTGTCGACCGGGCTTATGTAAGTATGATTGAGCGCGGTGGCCAGAACGCAACGCTCCTTTCCATCCACGAGACCGCCCAGGCGCTGCGCGTAAGGCCCGCCGACCTTCTTGCCGACCCGCCCGCCGGTAGCGCGGACTGAACACACCGAAGCCCCGCCCGGCAGGTGCCGGGCGGGGCGGGAGTTCCGGTCAGTCGCCGCTAGTGCGGCGCGAGCGGGACCAGATCAGGTTGTAGGACTTGCCGTCTTCGTCGTCGAACAGGTTGGCGAAGATGGGGGCGGTGAAGCTGGGATCGTCGAGCTTGACCGACAGATAGTCGCGGCCTTCGTTCGAGGTCTTGGTCCAGGCGGCGCCGATTTCCGCGCGGCCGACGAAGACCCTGTGCGACGGTGCATTTTCGTTGTCGCTGGCTTCGGGGACGATGCGGACGTTCTTCTGCTGCACCGACATGGTGACGATCTCGCCCTTGTATTCGTTGCCGGTCTTGGTGAAAGTTCCGATGTTGGCCATGATGCATTCCTTCAAGTTGGTCGAACCCGCGCCCATCGCGGCCTCGATGGCTGGTTGAAGGTAGGGGCTTGTGCCCGCTGCACCCCCCGGGGTCCCCGAAAAGTACCACTTTTTGGGGTGGGTCTTAGGGCCGTAACGGAGTGGAGGACGGCGGCCAGACGGCTTTCTTGGCTCGCGAGGAATGGGCGGCACGCCCAGGGGAAGAAAGTTGGCTGAGACGCCGTTGCAGCAAGGGATCAAGCGGCGCAGCCATCCCCTGCCAACCAGAGCCATTGAAGAGGCGGCATTGGGCTCGGGTCGCACTTGAGCCGGGAACTCATGGCCCTCCCGGACTTGCCAGACCGGACTTCGGAAGGGCGGAATTGATCGCCATCTGTAACGGCGCGCTGAACTCGCAGGCCCAACAGCACAACAAAGCATCAGCCCAGTGCTAGGCTTTGAGCTTCGCCGGAATGAGCCGCTTGGCCTCACCAGCGAATGCCTCCCATCATTCGGATCAGTCTGAACCCAGTAACCGCCCGATCAGCTCGACCTTGACGCCGACGGCACTGGGCCGCTCCGCTTGACCCGCCGCTGCCCCGTAACGGCCATTCTGACCGTGCCGCCCCACCAGGCACCTGCCGGGCGGGCTTCGGGCAATGATCGCGCTACAGGCGGGCGCGGCTCCACTGTGTCCAGGATGCGGCGGCAATGATGCAGGCACCAAGCACTGACACGGTAAACTGCCATGCGCTCTGCGGCATGGTCGCAGCTGCAATGCCGTGGACGGCATGGTAGCCGGCGATCGCCGCAGGGGCGGCAAAGGCCAGTCCGATCGCCGCCCGCGTCCATTCGGATTTGGCGTGGGCCATGGCGAGCTGAGCGACAGCCAGCAGGATGATTGCAGCAACGGCCGCAACAGCCAGCGCAGCGACGATGCCGCTCCCGTTGCGGTTGGTCGCAGATCCGGCAAGGAACGCGACGAACAGCGGCAAGGCGTGAATGGAGAGGCGGAAAAGCAGCGCACAGATCAGAAACACGGCGACGATTATCAGGGCAAAGCCGATCAACATGGCGTCCTCCTTGGAACCAAGGGCAAGGGACGCGCTCTCCACCTCCACCGCAGCGCAATGTATGGATGAAATATAGCAGACATGGGCCGAGGCCGGAATACCCAATGGGCATCCGGCCATGGTGCCACGTGCAGCTTGGCGCGTTCAGGGATTGAACGGGTCATATTCGCGAACGATGCTATCGGCCTCGCCATCGAATTCTGAGGTCGGGACGGCGGCGTAGCCGTTTCCGGCGTGGAACAGGGTGACGCAGACCATCAGGGTGCGGGCGAGGCTCCAGGCGTGACGCTGTGCGATGGTGAGTGACATGTTCGAGCTCCTGTCTCGGAGCAGGGACCATCCCCGCTCGACAGGCCCCGGACAGACGGCCCAAAGCCGCAATCACCACGAAGGCGGAAGGCCGCAGTGGCCGCACGCGAAAGCGTAGCGGACCCTTTACGGGTTGATTGAAGGAGGCTTGGGGTCGGCCAACGGATTGGCCTTTGAGAGCGGGGTGGATCCCGGATAGGCGTAAAGATCGTGGTTCTGGAGCGTGTCGCGTTCGTGCGCTATGCACTTGCCAATGAACACGGTGCCTAAAGCAATAACGCCGGAATTGAAGAGCTTCTGCCAGTCTATTTCGCCGGACCGCCCGGTTTACGTCCGATCCAAGCGGTCGTCTGATGCACAGGCCTCAGCCTGTTTTGACAATGTGGCGCGCAAGATATCCCGAGCGGGTGGATCAATCGCCTATGGATGGGCGATCTGGCACATTCCCGGATTATACTTTGAGGCAGAGCATCACGGAGTCTGGCGCAATCGGCGCGGAGACCTGCTCGATGTTAGCCCGCAGCTAGGCGACGTCAGGAAGATACTTTTCCTGCCGGATTCGAGTGCGGTCTATAATCCAAGCCAGTTTCGGTCCAATGTGATCGCCCCAGCAAACGACACCCCTGTTGCGATCGAGTTTGTCGCGATGGCCACGGCCCGCAACGCAATTCTTGATAGGTATCGAACGGCTGAATACATCGCAGTGACTTTGAGCTCCGCAGATCAAGCTGCGCTTGATGCGATCACACTACGTTTGAACGATCTCTGGACGTCGGCTGCGAAATGATCAGTCTGTGACCGAGATTTACTCGATCGCCCAGACCGAAATTCCCATCTTGCGGGCCTTGTCGACTAAATTGGCATTGATGCCATTGCCGGGGCAGGCAACCACAGCCTTGGGCAGCGCTTCGAGCATCTGATCGTTGCGACGGAACGGTGCCGCCTTCTTGAACCGCTCCCAGTCTGGCCGGAACGGAACATGGACGATCTTGCGGTTCCGAGCCCAGAGCGATGCGATATGTTCGCCGCCAGTCGGGTTGCCGCCATGGAACAGGACCATGTCGGGATATTTGGCGAGAACCTTGTCGAGCACGGCCCAGATGCGGTTGTGGTCCTGATAGGCAGGGCCGGAGGTGAATGCGATCCGCGTACCAGTCGGCAGGAGTGGTTCGGTCTCTGAGCGGCGTTTGGCAGCGAGGAAGTCACGGCTGTCGATCATGGCGGCAGTTAGGGTGCGATGATTGACGAGGGAGCCCGTGCGCGGCGTCCAGGCCTTGCGGAAGTGAGCTTCGAACTGGTCGGCGGCAGCCTCGCGCATGAACTCCATGGCGTTCCGGCGCTCGATCAGGCCGATGCCTTCGCGGGTCAGCTGTTCCAACTCAACTGACTTGACCTCCGAGCCGTCCTGTTCGCGCTGGCTACGCTTCTGGGCATCCTCGTTGTGGTCGAGATCGCGCTGGATCCGGCTCTGTGCGCGGTGGAAGAGATTGCCGAGCGACCAGCACAGGTCTTCCAGGTCAGGTTCGAGCCTCGTGTCGATCATAGTGGCAATCAGGGCGTCGAACATGTCGGCGACGGCACCAGCGGCGACACGATCCTCGGGAAGTGGCCGCGGGTCGGCTTCGTCCGAGAAGGGCCGGTAGCCGTAGAGGGCGATTTCATCGAGGAGATGGGCGGTGGGCGACATCTCGTGTTCGGGTTCGAATGGGTCGATCATGGCGTTGGTCCTGGGTCCGCGTAACCGGGCACCTTGCCCGGCCTTCATGCGATCCCTCCGACCGGCAGCCGTGAGGCTGCACCGGAACGGCCGAAGCGAAGCGGAGGATGGCGGGCAGCGGCTATTTTGCCTCGCGATGGAAAGGCGCGGCACGCGCCGCCGGAAAATGGCCGCATGACCGCCATTGCTGCCTCGCGGCTGCCGGTCTCTTGGATCGCCCCCAAGGAAGGCCGGGCTTGGCCGGTGCGGAGTCCGGGGGTACATGGCAGACCCCCGCAGCCATCCGATCCCCGTCTCGGCAAACCTCAGCCCGTTATGAACCTGTCACGGTTGGCTTCGTGCAACTGGGCGATGATGCGCGCTTTCAGAACCAGTGCGCCGTGCTGGCGCAGATCGTCGTTGAAGTCCCCGAGCTTGGGCATCAGCGAGACCAGCTCGATCCCTGCCGCCTGTGCCCTGTCAGTCAGGATCGCAAATGCCGCATCACCAGCCTTGTCGCGGTCGCGGGCGACATAGAGCCGCCTGAGTTCGCTGCCGAACAGGATTGCGGCAAGATGAGCTGACGAGGTGGCGGCTGCCATCGGCATGTCAGGCATGACTTCACGCAGCGACAGGACGGTCTCAATGCCTTCACCGGCGACCATGACGTCCCCCGACTGACCGAACCGGATGGCGCTCCCAAGAATATTGCCCATGGCTCGTCGCGGCGAGGCGACCGATGCCTTCGCCACGCCGTCCGGATTGAGCCAGGTCCTATGCGTGCCGGTTTGCACTCCGTCGTCATCGGTGACCGATGCTATCAATGCCGGAAAGCTGCCTGGCCTGCCGGGGATGTCGTCCTCATTGGCGCGGTAATAGCAACGCGGGTGAAATCGCAGCGCAGGCAGATCGCCAGTGCGGGTGATGCCGCGCGATGCAAGATAGGTGGCTGCCAATGTGCCTGCGAGGGGTTTGGAGGCTGCAAACAGTCGTCTTGCAGCAGTTGGCGAACCTGCTCGCGCGGGCGGAGGTTTGACGAACTGGCTGGGCTCGTCGTCATTTGATGGTGGCAGCGACAGGAACCGCTCGGCCTCATCGATTGTCTCGGACAAGCGGCCATGGCGCTGGTTGATGCGGATGAGATCGACCAGATCGCCATACTCGCCGGTCGCAGCGTCGACCCAGTTGCCGATGGCTCCACGCTCGGTTTCAAAAAGGCGGACATAAAGGCTACGACCCGGTGATCCGGCAGTATCGCCGACCATCCAGTAGCGGCCCTCGCGGCGACCGGCTGGCAGGTAATGGCGGCAGACGGCTTGCGCGTTCTGGGCAAGCCGTTCCGACAGTTCCGCCGCGCGATTGGAAAGCCTGCCCCCTTCGACTTTGCTCAGGACAGGCATGTCAGGCGGCCTTGCGGTCGAGAATGCGGGTCACCAGATGACGTGCGAACAGCCGTTCGAGCACCTCGCTCCCCGCCACACTGTCGTCGGGCACAAACAACCGCAACTTCCAACTGACGATTTCCGAGAACAGTCCCATGGTTTTGAGGCGGTCAACGGCGGTCGGACCGAAGCCGGTCAGTTCGATCCGGTTGACCTGCATCAGCCGCGCTCGGCGCAGTTGCAGGCCATCGGTGAGGTCAAGAACGGTATGACCCTCGCGCAGCAGCGCCAATGCCTGCGACGGCGACAGTTCCGGCGCGTGCGCGCTGACCGCTTGTGCCGCCCATGCCGGTGACACCCGGCGACCGAGGACGGTCTGGCCGTCATCGGTGCGCAGGCGATAGACGCGGGTCGATTCCTCGGGCAGCCGCTTCCAGATCGGCAGCAACAGCCCCGTGACAATGTGCAGCTCGCTGGTATCGAACTCAGGCACCTGTGCGATCTCGGCGGCCCACGCCGCACGGAATGCGCCTTCGTCCGCTTGCTCCCAGCTGGTTTCCGGCAGGTGAGCAGCTGCGAAGTTCAGCTTTTCCATCGGCCGGATCAACCGTACCCGGCGTTCGACCTCGCCATCATCAAGCATCAGGCTGCGCGCGGGCAGTTGCACGGCCGCCCGCTTCGAGCGGGAGTTGACCAGCAACTTCGCACCCTGCTCGCAAAGCAGTTCGAGCGCCTGATTGGCAGTCAGCGGCTGGTTGCGTGTCCGGACGGCGATGGTGAGCAAGCGGGTCTCCGCACCTGTTGCGAGATGCGTGTAGATCGTCTCGCTGTGCGCGACCGTGAAGCTGTCGGCAGTCAGTGTTTCGAGGCCCACATCGTAGGTGCCACTCGCCATCGCGCTTTCGACCTTCGCGGTCAGCAACTGTTCGAACACCGTGAACAGCACGTTCTGCATCGCGATGGTCAGCGCCAGCAGCCGATTGAGGAAGGTGGTGATCGGCGGCAGCTCATCCTTCAAACATCCGCTACCATCGGTGAGCGACAGTCCGGTGATGTTTTCGAAGGTCGCGAGCGAGCAATGCTCGACCTTGCCCGCATAGATCAGCAGATAGAGCTGGCGCAGCGCGTCCCGGGCATAGGGGCTCTCGAGATTGTCTTCGGGGCGGAACAGGCCTTGCCCACCGGTCTGCCGCTGCCCGCGCGTGATTGCGCCCAGAGTGTCGAGCCGCCGGGCGATGGTCGAGAGGAACCGCTTCTCGGCCTGAACATCGGTTGCCACCGGTCGGAATAGCGGCGGCTGCGCCTGATTGGTGCGGTTGGTGCGTCCCAGCCCCTGGATCGCGGCGTCAGCCTTCCACCCTGCTTCGAGCAGGTAATGGTGCCGCAGCCGCTGGTTCCGGCAACCAAGATCGGCATGGTAGCTGCGCCCGGTGCCACCGGCGTCGGAGAACACAAGGATCTGCTTTCGGTCCTCCATGAACGCCTGCGCTTCGGCAAGGTTGGCATGGGTGGGCCGGTTCTCGACCACGAATCGCTCGCCGCCCTCATCGACCTTGCGCACGATTCGGCGTGAGCGGCCCGTGACTTCGGCGACCATGTCGGTACCGAACCGCTGGACGATCTGGTCGAGGGCGCCCTGGACCGGTTCCATCGATGCCAGATGTTCGATCAGCCGGTCGCGGCGCTCGATGGCCTCGCGGCATTGGATGACGTTGCCATCGCCATCATAGGCGGGCCGTGAAGCCAAGTTGCCGTCGCCATCGGAATAGGGTTCGTAAAGCTGCGTCGGGAAGCTGTGAGCCAAATAGTCCAGAACGTATTCCCTGGGGGTCACGTCGCAGCGGACGTCGTTCCATTCGCCCGGATCAATGTCGGCGAGCCGCCGCGACAGCAGCGCTTCGCCGGTCGAGACGATCTGCACGACCGAGGCATGGCCATCGGCCAGCCCCTGTTCGATCGCCCGGATCAGGGTCGGGGTCTTCATCGCGGTGATCAGGTGATTGAAGAATCGCTGCTTGCTCGATTCAAAGGCGGAGCGGGCGGCGGACTTGGCCTGCGCATTCAGGGTGCCGTCGCTGCTGCTGGTCACGCCCGCAGCTTCGAGCGCTGCGTCGAGATGGTTATGGATGACCTGGAAGGCCCCGGCGTATGCGTCGTAAATGCGGACCTGGTCGGGGGTCAGCTGATGTTCGAGCAGTTCGTATTCGACACCTTCATAGGACAGCGAACGGGCGGAATAGAGTCCGAGTGCCTTGAGGTCGCGGGCCAGAACCTCCATTGCCGCGACCCCGCCTGCCTCGATCGCCGCAACGAAATCGGTGCGCTTGTCGAACGGGAAGTCGGCTCCGCCCCAGAGGCCGAGCCGCTGGGCATAGGCAAGGTTCTCGACTGTCGTCGCCCCGGTCGCTGAGACGTAGAGCACACGGGCATCGGGCAGCGCGTGTTGCAGCCGCAGCCCGGCGCGGCCCTGCTGCGAGGGCGCTGCATCGCCGCGTTCGCTCTTGCCGCCACCAGCATTCTGCATCGCATGGCTCTCGTCGAAGACAATGACCCCATCGAAGTCGTGTCCCAGCCAATCGACGATCTGCTGGACGCGCGAAACCCTGCCATCACGGGCATCGCTGCGTAGCGTGGCATAGGTTGTAAAAAGGATGCCCTGCTCCAAGCGGATCGACGTGCCCTGCCGAAAACGGGCCAGCGGCGTCACCAGCAAGGGTTCCTGGCCCAAGGCGCGCCAGTCACGCTGGGCATCTTCGAGCAGCTTGTCAGACTTCGAGATCCACACCGCACGGCGGCGGCCCTTGAGCCAGTTGTCGAGGATGATCCCGGCAACCTGGCGACCCTTGCCCGCGCCAGTGCCATCGCCGAGGAACCAGCCCTTGCGAAAACAGACGGCAGTTTCGCTGTCGTCGGGGGCGGCCTCGACCTTGTCGCAGGTCGCATCAACTGACCAGCGCCCTTCGAGATGCGCAGAATGGGCTTCGCCGGCATAGATCACCGATTCGAGCTGAGCGTCAGAGAGCAGCCCTTGTTCAACGAGGCCAGGGGGCAGATGCGGCCGATAGCTTGGCTTCGGCGGCGCGACCGAGGCCATGGCGGCGGATTGCACCAGCATAGTCGGGTGCGGCTGGGCGTCCGGGATGCGCAGCGACTGGAGCGCATAGGGTTCGTAGAGCGTATCGCTCAGCCGAGTCGTGGTATCATCGGACCAGCCAGCGGTCTCATACGCGAGTTCCACGCCGCAGGGTTCGGCCTGAGACACGACCGATATCCTCGTCCTCACGGCAGGGACGGAACGCTTCGCACTCTGCGCGCTCGACACCGCAAGCGGCGCAATGGCAACGGGCGAACGTGGCGGCAGGGCGGCGGTGAGCCAATGCAGCAGTGTCGCCAAATCGGGAGCCATGCCCGGAGCGGTCGGGAAGGAAGTCGGATCATCGGCAGGGAGCTTGTCGATCACCGTCAGCCGGGTTTCAAAGGTCGTGCCGTGTGGTGCATAGACGGCGCCCGCGATCGGCGCGGTGAAGACGACGCGCGCCTTTTCCTGCAAGCGGGCAAAGCTGTCCCTCCACGCGCTTTGCTCGGGCGAGCAGTTCGCGCCGGTGATGGCGACGAGGCGCCCGCCATTGGCAAGCCGGGCGACGGCCGACGACAGATGCCTAAATGCCGTATCGGCAACGCGGGCCTCGATACCAAGCGCCGACGAGAATGGCGGGTTCATCACGATGCAGGTCGGGACGATGGCAGGGTCGAGCCGATCATGGATCTGCGCCGCGTCGTGGGCGGTGATATGGCTGTCGCCGAACAACTGGTGCAGCAATGCAGCCCGTACATCGGCGACCTCGTTCAATGCCAACCTGCTCGCGCCGAGTGCGGCCTGAATGGCGAGCAAGCCCGTGCCTGCGGACGGTTCGAGTACCAGTTCGCCCGGAACGAAGCTTGCCGCGAACCCTGCGACCCAAGCCAGCCCCAGCGGCGTCGAGAACTGCTGGTAGAGCTGCATCTCCTCGCTGCGCCGGGTCTGGGTGGGTGCGAGAGCCGCAATGCGCTCGACCAGCTTCAGTCGCTCGAACGGATCGGCAGACTTGGCATGGATTGCCGCTCCATAGCGGCGCATGAACAGGATTTGGGCGACCTCGACCGCTTCGTAGGCGGTCTTCCAGTCCCAGGCGCCGCTGGCGTCACTGGCGCCGAATGCGGTTTGCATGGCGGTGCGGATGGCAGCGGCGTCGATGCGGCGACCGGCCGCGAGGTGGCCGAGCAGGTCATGGGCGGCAGCGATGATGCCTGCGGCGATCTGAACAAGGTTCGAGGCGGCAAGCGGGCGCGCAGAAGCGCCCGCCAAAGGCAGGTTGGTCATGGGATTGTCCTTTGATTGAGTGGTGAGAGGCGAAGCGGCCAGCGCTCAGGCGGGCGGGATGTTTGCTTCGTAGGGGTTGCCGGGGGCGAGATGGCCGAACGGTGTCATCACGTAATCGCCATCATTGCGACCCACAGCGCAAAGGACGAAGCGGATCTCACCGGTCTCGACCTCGGTGCATTCCATCAGCGCCAGGTCGCCTGCCTCGGCGGCTTTGAGCAGCGTCTCGAAGTTGCGGCGCGCATAGTCAGGAATGGCCATGACCAATCTCCCCTTTGGCCTGAGCTTCGGCGTAGAAGCGGTCGAACAGCGTGTTGGTCGATTCCGACCAGATGGTGCTGGCGGTGATCAGCATGGCGAGCCCACCAAATCCGTCGGGGCGCATCTTTGAGCAGGTGAACGCCATGGTGACGGTCAGATGGTCGAGATCGGGCGACCAAAGAACGATGTCCTGCAGCACGTCGGCCCAAAGATCGCCGCACATGTCGAGGTCGATATCGTCTTCGCCGAGGATGGCATCGGCCTGCTCATCGATCAGCTTACGGGCTAACCGGCTGCTCTCCGGCGTCGCGGCATCGAGTGCTTCCGAACTTCAGCGGCGGGCAGCGAGATCAGGTCGTTCGCGCCATCCTCACTGAAATAGTATGCGGTCTCCCCATCCAGCTCTTCGTTGAATACCTGTGCCAGGAACATGCGCTCGATCGGCAGCATCGCGGCAAGTGGAATCACCGGATCGATCACGGTGGGCGTGGAATAGTCAGCCATGACATGGCTCCTTGATGGAATTGGCGATGGAGGTTGGCGGGGCGACCGACGCCGCCCCGCGCAGACATTCATTCGGCGGCGATCGCCATCGGGTCGAAATCGTTGTCGTATTCGCCGTCCTCATCGCTGAGGAAATCGGGCAGTTCGGCGCTGTCGACCTCCAGCTCGGCGACCCGCAGGCGCAGCGGATCGGGCAGCCACCCGGTGCCATCGAGCAGGCGCTCGGCTTCGCGCGCCATGTCTCCTTTCTTGAGGTGCTCGATCAGCACGGCGGTCGCATCGCCCTTGGCTTCGCGGACGGCTTCGATGATCCGCGGCTTGGTCACCCGGCCAAGGTAATTGTCGACCGTCGGCGTCCAGCCCGCCTGCGCCATGTCGAGCCCGACGACCGATGCGAGTGCGTCCGCTGCCGCGATCCGCTGGGCCACGCCGTGTGCGGAGATTCGCCCGTCATAGCCCTTGGTCGGCTCGAACAGGGCGTTGACGCCGAGCGACACGCAATGGGCGAGGAGCGCCATCTGCTCATCGTTCGACATGGCGGCGAGTGCATCCCACAGCGCCTGCGGTTCGTCGGGCAGCTTCTCGCCCCACTGCTCGTGCCGTGCCTGGACCGACTGACTCCAGCTGCTCTCGCGCAGGTTCGGAGCCACATTGCCGAGCCAGGCCTGGGTAACGCCGATCTGCACGCAGCCATGCGTTCCGTGAGAGCGGAACACCGACAAGGTGAGCGCATGGAGCAAGGCAAGGAATGCGGCCTGCGGGGCGTTGGCCACGGCATCGCGCAGCGCCACCGTGCGTTCGGCGGTCAGCTCGCAAATGAGCCGATCTGGCAGCGGACGAATGGCGTCATCTTCGTCTTCCGGATTTCCGGCATCCTGCACTTGGCCGCCGACCATAACGGTCGCGCGCTGGACCGTGCCGTCGTCGCCAACGGTTTCGGTCGCATCCGGGCCCTCGGCAATGGGCTCATCCTCGGGCCGCACATAACCGCGATCGATCCGCAGCCGCCCGTCGTGCGTCAGCGACACGAACACGCCGGCGCGGGCCTGCTCGTCCGGCTCATAGCTGACAGGGCGGCAATTGAGCGCGGTCAGCTCGGCGTCGATCTCGGTTAGCCGGGCATCGACTTCGTCGGGCAGGTCGCAGCCGTCGTTATACTCCTCGCCGATCGCGTCATATTCTTCGACCAGCGCATCGAGCCGCGTCTGTTCCTCGTCGGTGAGCGGCACGGTGGTGCCGCTGATCCGGCGTTTGCCGCGCTCGCAACCGTAAGGCAGGTCGACCGCCGCCTCGACCCATTTCCAGCCTTCGGCACCGATTTCCCGGGCGATCTCGGACAGCTTTTCGCTCACAAGCAGTTCGACCAGTGCCGGATCCTGCAGCCAGCCATCGTCGTCCGACGAGAACAGGTCGCGCACCACATAGCCGCCCGCCTCGGTATAGGCGTCGAGCCCGATAAAGCGCACGCGGCGGTCGCTCGCAGCAATGGCGTCCTCGGTCAGCAGACGGCGGATCTGATAGGCGGGCGCATGGTGCCCCTGGTTGACTTGTTCCCAGACCTGCTCCTGGCGGGCATGGTTGTCAGTGACAGTGAAAGCCATGAGCTGTTCGAGCGTCATGCCGTCGTCAGCGTAGACGTCGAGCAGGCAGGGTGCGACTGACGCGAGCCGCAGGCGTTGCCGGACGGTCGAGACCGACACGAAGAACCGCGCTGCGATGTCCTCTTCCGACAGCCCGGCTTCGATCAGCGCGCTGAAGGCGCGGAACTGGTCGAGCGGGTGAAGGCCTTCGCGCATGACGTTCTCGGCCAGCGAATCTTCCTCGGCGATGCCGGCCTCTCGCATCACGCAGGGCACCGGCTGGTCCTTCGCCATCCGCTTGGTCTTGACCAGCAGTTCGAGCGCGCGGAAACGGCGGCCGCCGGCCGGGACCTCGAACTGGCCGGTTTCCTGGCCATCGGCATCGACGATCGCGCGGACGTTGAGGCTCTGGAGCAGGGTCCGGCGGTAGATGTCGTCGGCCAGATCCTCGATCGAGATGCCGACCTTTACGCGCCGGACATTCTTCTGGCTCAGTACCAACTGGGAAAAGGGAATGTCGCGCGAGGAACTGAGCACGAGCTTGGGCAATTGCCCGGAAGACTTCTTGGTCATGTGTGTTCTCCATGACGGGCAGCCGGGAGCCTCTCTCTCGGCCTCGACCCGTCACGAAGCGAAGCGCCGCCCTCTCACTCTCGGAGAAGGCAGCGCCACGTGGGAGAACAGACAGGATGAACCCGACTCAATGGACCCGGTCGAGCAGCTTCTTGGCCTTGCCTTCCATATCGAGGCGGGCATCTTGGTGGGCCTTGCTGCGGGCCAGCGCGGTAATGCCCTGCACGAAATCGAAGATGGATTCGGGCGGACGGCCTTCCTCGGCCAGCACCGTGTCGATGATCTTGCCGGTCTCTGCCTTCGAGAAGCCGCGCGCGCGCAGGAAATCGCTGCGATCCTCATCGGTGCGGGCGACGATGCGCTCGCGTGCGGCCTTGATGCCGTTGACGAAGGGCAACGGCGAGGAGTTGGCGAAGCCTTCCAGCGCCGGCGCGGCTTCGTGGGCGAAGCGGTTGGCTGCATACTTGCTATGCCGGATGCTGATCTCCTCGAAATCTTCGACGCCCCAGAGGTTCCGGTTCTGGCAGACCGCGCGCAGGTAGAAGCTGGCCATGCCGAGCGTCTTGGCGCCGACTTCGGAGTTCCAGCAGTAAAAGCCGCGGAAGTAGAGATCGGGCGACCCATCGGGCAATCGGCCCGCTTCGATGGGATTGAGGTCGTCGACCAGGAACAGGAATACGTCGCGGTCGGAGGCGTAGAGCGTAGTGGTGTCCTTCGAAATATCGACCATCGGATTGTAGATCCCGGTCGACCAGTCGAGCACGCCGGGCACTTTCCAGCGCGTGTCGCCGGTGCCATTGCCTGCGATCTTCTGCACGGCTTCGACGAGCTCATGGTCGTAAATGCGACCATAATCGGGGCCGGTCACGGCGCGCAGTTCAACGCGACCGTTGTCGGTTTCCAGCGTCTTGATCTGCTCGGCACGATGCGAAGTCAGTCCATATTGCAGGTTGATCGCCGCCAGCGGCGCCGGAAGCTGGCGCAAATAGGCCGCCGGTGCGCCGACCTGGCTCGCCAGCTGGCCAAAGCTCCAATGGGTCGGCGCGACCGGCGCGTCGGCGCCGGGCAGCATCAGCGCCAGACGCTCGGGATCGTTGCGGTTTGCTTCGACATGGATCAGCGCGGTCTCGACCACGCGGGTCCGGCTGCGTTCGGACCGCCCTCGCACCGAACGGGCGAGTTCGCCCAGCGACAGAAACCGCTCATCGTCGGGCCGAGAGAACCACTCCGACGACACCCGCCCGACCCGCTCGCCGCGCGTGACATCCACCTTGTAGCCGCCGCTCGCATCGCGGCGTGCATCGAGAACCTGCATGTTCATGGGAAAATCTCCATGACGGGCGGCCGGGAGCCTCTCTCTCGACCCTCATCCCGTCACGGCGATGCCCGCCACCCTCTCACTCTAACCTGCTCATGCTGGTGGTCGCCGGAGCGGCGAGCGAATTTGCCAAAGCAAGAAACCGCACCCTGACAGGAGGCGGAAGTCGCTGGCCTTTGCTCGTGCAGGCGGAAAGGCGGGGCTTGTCGGCTTTCAGCGCCTGCACATAAATCATGACTGCCGGTTCAGCGTGCGCGCGGGGCCCTTCTCGTGAAGCGCCGCGCCCTCAGGAGCAGACCCGAAGAGGTCTGCGGGACAGAGCGCGTCACCAGCGCCGCTCCTCTTCCCGGGGCGTTGCGGGGTGTCCCCGCTCGAAGGGGTAGCAGGAGACGCAGAGCGGCTTCGGCTCAGGGGAAGTCCTTCCCCAATCGTCTCGAATTGCTAGGAGGCACCAGCTGCAATGCAGTTTGAAGATGACGGTAAATACTAACGTCTGAGTCGTCGTTCGATTTCCGCTGGCGCAGATGAAATTTCTTCGGCCTGAAACCTGTTTGTCATCGATAGACACTGAAACTTAGGTTTTGAATTTTCGGGGATATTTCTCAGTAAAAACATAAGGTTAGAAATATGGCGGACCGGCCTTCGGCAATGCTGCTGCGATATATTTTTTTCACGTTGTATTTCAATGACTTGAATATGCTCGGAACAATCGAGTGGGAATAAGGAAACTTATTTTCAATAAATTATCTTTGTTTTACAGATATTTATTTATTTCACCGCCCGTCCTTCTCATCTTGCCGGTCTCATTGTTCCATCGGCAGGAAAAGACGGCTTGGCGCCCTCAGGCTGCTCGTTCACTCAGTATCTGCGCGTAGAGTTCGGGATCGACATTCGCCCCTGACACCACAACCGCAACCGGGAGTTTCGAAGCCGGTGCCCGGCCACGCATCAGCGCCGCAAGGGCAACGGCTCCGCCTGGTTCTATTACGAGCTTCAATTCATCAAATGCGTAGCGCGTCGCGGCCTTCACCTCTTCGTCACTCACGCTGAGTCCGCCGGTAAGTGGGCTATGGTTGATCGGAAACGTCAGGCGGCCCGGCGTCGGAGCACGCAATGCATCGCAGATCGACACCGCCCCGCCTCTGCCTCTTCGCGGTATCCGCTCGCGAGCGACCGCGCCGTGTCATTGAAGGCGCTGGGTTCGACGCTGAATATTTCGATATCGGGCAGCAGGTTCTTCATGGCCGTGGCTATCCCGGCCACCAGTCCGCCCCCACCGCAGGCAACAAGTACCTGGACCAGTTGCGCGTTGGCCGCCTTCGCCTGCTCGACCAGTTCAAGACCGATGGTTCCTGCCCTGCCATGACGAACGGCGCGCCAATGGGGCTATCGCCGTCCCTCGCCTGGCCGGATCAATCCGACATTCTTTTCGATGCTGATCTTCGTTCCGAACGGAGCCGACAACCGCTGCAGCCGTTCGAGGATGGCCTGCGCCCTGGCGGGCGAGGCCATGGAGGGAACGCCCTTGCCAGCGCCGCGCGCGTCAACACCCAGGTCGATCGGGTAAAGCCTGATTTCGACCACTTGCCCATCGACATAGCGGCTGGTCGCGATCACCGATTCATAGAGATTGGGGTCCGAGAACGATCGCGCGTTGCGCGCCTGCAACAGCTCGGGAACCGTCGCCGCGCCGGGCTCGACGCCATATTGCTGGAACATGTCGTCGGGAATTTCATCGAGCGAATTGTTCATCATCGCAAAGTTGCCGAGCGAATAGAAGATCGGCCGCCCCTTGTATATCTCGATGCCGCGAAGCTGATGCGGACCGTGCCCCATATAAACGTCGGCGCCGGCGTCGATGACATCATGTGCGAGCTTTATCGCAAAATCCGCCGGTTCCTGCGAAGCGTTCGACGGTTCGTGATTATGGACCGAGAAGATGACGAAATTGCCGTTCTGCTTCGCCTGCCGGATCGACAGCAGATTCTCATCGACGTCGCGCTGATTGACGCGATAGCTGAATGCCAGCTTCCCCTCGCGGAGCGGGCCAGACCGGTAGTGGCTGCCCATCAGCGTGACGCCATCCTCCTTTCGCCCGTCGGACCGGAGTTCGGACCGCACCGCCAGTCCGGTCAGGATTGCAAGTTCGCTTTCCGATACGATTGTCGAGCGACGGGTGCGCAAACTGTTGACGCCGGGACGTCCGGGAACGCTGCCAACGGGATTGGCCGCAACCGACATCGGCGTGAAAGTCGAGGTCGCCGACACAATCGCGACACGTCCCTTTGGCGTATCGAGATAGCGCGGGGCGCGAGCGGCGGCCATGTTGTTGCCGGTTCCGGCCCAAACGAGCTTCGCCTCGGTCAGCGAGCGCCCGGTTTCCATCATCCCCTCGACGCCCCAATCGGTCGCGTGATTATTGGCATGGCTGACGATCGTGAAACCCATGGCGCGTACATCGGCCGGGACGCCCGGATCGGCGTGCATCCAGGTTCCGCCCGATTCCGCCTGCGGGACGGCGCTCGTGTTCGCAAGGTCGATCACGCTCGTCTCGAAATTGCCGAAAGTTACGTCGGCACTGCGAAGCAGCCGTAGCAAATCAGGGCTCTTCGTTTCGATCGTCGGCAGCATCGGGCGCAAGTAAATAAGGTCTCCCGCACCCGCGATGGTGAAGCCGTCGGCGATCGGCACTGTCGGCACGGGCGCCGTTTCGAGCTTTTCCTGAGCCGCCAGCGACAGCGCGAGCGCGGCGGCAAGCGCGGCCGTCACCGTCCCGGCGATCCGCGAGACGCGGACGGAGTGCGGCCAGGCGGCCATTATTGGACGCCCGCGGTGGCGAGCAGGATGCCGAGGCCGACGGTCGCGCCGTGAAGGCTCTTGGTCTTTTCGACGTCGATCCATTCATCCAGCGAGTGCGCGCGGCCGCCCTGCCCGCCCGAACCGATCGTCACGGCCGGGATGCCAAGGCTCATCGCCATATTCGAGTCGGTCGAAGAAAAGGAAGGGCGCGGATCCAGCCCCTTGGCGCGGATGATCGCATCGGCGTTGCGGACGATCTGCTGCGTCGCGGCGGTCTCGCCCGCGGGACGGTCGCCGATCAACTTGATATCGGCGGCAACCGGCCCTTCCTTGACAGAGCGCGCGGCATTTTCGTCTTCGACACTCTTCTTGACGATCTCCAGGAACGCCTGCTCGACCTTGGCGAGTTCAGCCGGGCTTTCCGACCGCATGTCAAATTCCATGAAGACTTCATTCGGGATCGAATTGACCGACGTGCCACCACCGGTGACGCTGGCAGCGTATGTGGTCTTGGGCTTCGCGGGAGCCGGGATTTTGTAGAAGTCGACGACCGTCTGGCTCATCGCCGTCATCGGGTTGACCAGCCCGAATGCGCCATAGCTATGCCCGCCTGGGCCCTTGTAGGTTATGCGGTAGCGCTTCGACCCGACACCGCCGGTGACGATCCGCGACGCATCGGTCCCGTCCATCGAAAAGAAGGCCTTCACCCGGTCCTTATACTTACCCTTTGTCAGCAGATAGCGGACGCCGCGCAAATCGCCGGGCCCTTCCTCGCCGACATTGCCGACGAAGATGATATCCTGCTTCACCTTGACGCCTGCCTCTTTCATCGCGCGCGCATAGGCGAGCAGCACCGCGAGGCTGCGTGTGTCGTCGCCGATACCGGGGGCATAGAGGCGCGTACCATCACGACGGACCTTGACCGGCGTCCATTCGGGAAAGACCGTATCGAGATGCGCAGCGATCATCACTGCCGGGCCGCCGGCGGGACCGGTGCCGCGATAGACGCCCATCGCATTGCCCTCTTCGTCGATCTCGACATCCTGCAGACCGGCTTCCTTCAGCATTTCGGCATAGGCCGCGGCGCGGGCCGCCTCCTTGAACGGAGGCGCCGGGATTTCGGTGAGCTTGATAATCTCTTCGACCATGCGGTCATGGTCGCGGTCGAGAATCTTCGAGGCCGTCTCGTACCCCTTCGTCTTGAGCACAGCTTCGGGCTTTGCCTGCGATGCCGCCTGTACCGGAGACGCTGCCAGCAAGAGCGTCGCGAGGGTCAGCAAGGCCGGGTTACGCATGAAAGTTCCTTTCGCAATGATGGGGAGACGCATTCAAACCTTTGACGCCGCAGCGGCGTCGATTTCCTGGACTGCGGTATCGGCTTCGAAATCGGCAACCGCTGCTTCCTCGGTCCCGAGCACGCCTTCCCAGCGTGCAACCGCCGTACAGGCCACGGCGTTGCCGACGACGTTGGTCGCGGTACGGCCCATGTCGAGAAAATGATCGATGGCGAGGACGAGCAACAATCCCGCTTCGGGCAAGTTCACGAACGACAGGGTCGCCGCCACGACCACCAGGCTGGCGCGCGGCACGCCTGCCACGCCTTTTGATGTCACCATCAGGATCAGCAGCACGGTGAATTGCTGCCACAAGTCCATCTCGACGCCATAGGCCTGCGCGATGAACATGATCGCAAATGCCATGTACATCATCGACCCGTCGAGGTTGAACGAATAGCCGAGCGGCAGCACGAAACTGGAAATGCGCCGCGGTACGCCGCCCTTGTCGAGCGCCTCGAGCGTGCGCGGAAAGGCAGCCTCCGACGAGGCGGTCGAAAAGGCGAGCAGAATCGGCTCACGAATATTGCGCAGCAGCACGATCGGGTTGGCGCGCAGCAATATCCAGGCGGCGGCAAGAAGGACGACCCACAGCAGGGCCAGCCCCAGATAGAACACGCCGATGAAGTAACCGAAAGTCACGACGATGCCGACACCGCGCTCGATGACCGCTGCGGCGACCGCCGCGAAGACCGCGATCGGCGCGACACGCATTACATATTCGGTGATCTTCAGCATCACCGCGACCATTTCCTCGACCAGCCCCGCAAGCCGCTGGCCGCCAACACCAAGGCTGGTAATACCGACGCCGACGAACAGCGACAGGACGACGATCTGCAATATCTCGTTGTTCGCCATCGCATCGAACATCGACGTCGGCACCAGATGGGTGACGAATTTGGCGATGCTGAAATCGGCGGTAGCGAGGCTGGCTGATCCGGTCGTCGTCGGCAAGTCGAGGTCGAGGCCGACGCCGGGTTTGAAAATGTTGACAAGCACCAACCCGAGCAGGAGCGAGATGAAGCTCGCTCCGATGAACCAGGCAAGCGCGCGACCGCCGATCCGCCCGAGCGCCGAAGTGTCGGCCATATGGACGATACCCGACACCAGCGTGGCGAACACCAGCGGTGCGATGATCATCTTGATCAGCCGCAGGAACAATGTGCTGCCGATCGAAAAATAGCCGGCGATCGCGGCGAGCCGGTCCTGCCCTGCCGCCGTGCCGTCGGATATCGCCGCGTTGATCGTCCAGCCGACTATCAGTCCAAGCGCGAGGCCGATAAAGATATAGAGCGTCAGGCGCTTTGCCACGTTGGTTCTCCATGACGGGAGTGAAATTTACCGCTTTGCCGGGTGCGGGTCGGCGCGCGTTCTGGACGACCGCATTTTGAGATCGGCAGGCGGCCGGGCGCGACCGTCCCGCGATGGGGACGCCACGACCGCCTGCACTCGACCACCCCGTTGGGTAGATTATTCCCAGACCAGCTTCTGCGCGTATTGGCTCATGCCCGTATTGCTGTGTGCAATGTTCGGCGCATACTCGAGCTTCCACGCGAACTTGGCGCCTAGTTCGTGCGCCGTCTTGCGACCATAAGCATAGAAAAATTCACCGCGCGCCAGCCGGTGAACGCCTTGCGTCATCGCTTCGGGCGTGCGCGAAAGCTGGTGATGATTGGGATCTGTGTCCGCGGTGCCGAGCAGAATCGTCAGCGGCTTTTCCAGCGCCGCCTTCAATCCCGCCGCGTCGGTCGGCGCATCTTTGAGCCCATAGGGATATTTGATCGTCAGATCGGGCATCGTGTACCAGCCGGCATTGGCAGCGACAGCCCGGCTGTATCGTGCATCGGGCCACAGCTCGACGAAGCGATGCACGAACTGCCCGCCCGCCGAATGCCCATAGATCGCATATTGCGGAACCTTGGTCCCCGTCGCCTTGCGGATAAGGTCGAACATCGGCTCGATCGAGGCGAAGGACCATTGTTCGCGCGGCCGCGGATTGCCGGCCTCATCGACGATATGTCCTACATTATACGTCAGCGACGTCGGAAAGTCGGCCATCGAATATTCGGGGGTCAGAACGATATACTGACCCTCTTTGGCATAGGGTATCCATGCATCGCGATACCCGTCAGCGTTGCGCCCCGCGCCGTGGATGACGAACAGAATACGCGTCGTCGCGGTTACCTTGTCGGGCATGTAGTAGTGGACCCGCAGCGGCTTTCCTGCCCAACCGGAGAAGACGAAGCTTCCCGCACCGGGTGTGAGGCTGGGCAATGGCGGTGCCTTGTCCTTCGATGCCTTGGCCAGGACGGCCGCCCCGGCGGTGGCGGTGGGGCCAAGGGCCCCTCCCGCCGTCACCAGAGCAAGCAACGCCAGACCGATGGACCGCGCCAAAGCTTTCCGGCGCCACATCAGAACCGCACCTCGACCGAGGCAAAGCCCGAGCGTCCGACAACGCCATAATCCAGGATATAGCCATTATCGTCGTAGGGCGTCGCGCCTTCCGGCACATTTGGCCCGGTCTTGTCGAACAGGTTGGTGATGCCGACCGAGAGGCGCCACTTTCCGCCGCCAAACTTGGGCCGGATGCTTGCCCCGATATCATGCCGCCAATAGGCGCCGTAATAGAGATACAACGGATTGACGAACCCTGCCGCTTCAGCCGCCGCCACGCGATCATTCGACGACACCATCGGCCCGATGTAACGAACGCGCCAGTCGATGTTCCACAGCTTATTCGTGTAGCCAATCCGGGCGCGAACGACGTCGGTCGGCGACGAAATCTGTCCCTTGGTGTTGGAGATTTCGGTGCCGTTGATCCCCTGATACTGGGTCTCTTTCTTGATCACATGCGTCCAGTTGAGGTCGAAACGCAGATCGCCGACAACACCGATGCCTTCCAATGGCAGTCGATAAGCGAACGAGGTATCGATCCCTGAGGTGGAGATGCGATCGAGGTTCTGGGGAACCTGATTGATCTGCAGTATCTGCCCATCGGCACCGCGGATTACCGACTGGCAAAACTCGTTAGCCGCGAAATTCGTCGCGTCCGAATAGCACTGACGGAGCAGTATCTCGTTATCCAGCGCCGAGATCGCGTTCGTGACCTTGATGTTATAATAATCGACCGACAGGTTGAGGCCCGGCAATGCCCGGGGCGAAATCACCGTACCGAGCGTGAAGGTCGTCCCCTTTTCCTCGCGCAACGCCAGGCTGCCCATGTTCGGCGACTGGATCGACGTCGTCGACTGGGTGAATACGCCGTTCGATGCGATCGCCGCGGCGATGCCCGGATTCAGACGGCAGTTGCTGGCCACGGTTCCGGTGGTCGTCGCACGAATCCCCGAACAGATATCGACGACCGTGTCGGTGTCGTCGCGCGGCGGCGAATAAAGTTCGGGAAGGCTGGGCGCACGCTGCGCGGTGCCATATTGAGTGCGGAAGCGCAGCCCTTCGACGGGCATCCAGTCGGCGCCGGCGTGGTAACTGTAGACCGTGCCGACATTCTTCTGGCTATAATCCGAAACCCGGCCTGCAAAGTCGACCTTCAACTCTTGGAAGAAGGGCTTCCCGCTGAGCAGCGGAACGGACAGTTCGGCGAAGGCTTCCTTGACGTTGAAGCTGCCGCTGAAGCTGGGCACGGCGGCGACGTTGGAAATGCTCGCCAGCGTTACCGCGTCGCTGCCAGACGTGCCCTTTTCACGGCGATATTCACCGCCGATCGCGAGCTGCACCTTGCCTGCCGGCAGTTCGAAGATCGAACCGGTAGCGAAAGCCTGGACCACATCCTGGCGCAGCTTCGTCGTGAAGGTCGAATCGAGGCGGATATAGTTGGCAGCCTCCGGCGTGATGGTACCGACCCCGAACAGGTTGATCGGCACGCAGCCCGCAGCGCGCGCGGTCGCGTCGCGGCACTGGACAACACCGCTGGCCAGGCGCTCTGCATCCAGAGCATATTTCAGATTCTGCAGGTTGATGTTGTTCAGACGCCGCTGGACCTGATCGAAGGTGCCATAGGTATAGGTGGCGTCATAGGTCCAGTCGCCGCCCAATTTGCCCCTTGCACCGGCCCACACGCGCAGTGTGTCGCGATCGCTGATCGTGTCGCGCAGACCCAGCTCGTCGAAACGTCGACGCCAGTCGATGCCGCTTGCCGGTGCCCCGGCGCGGATTTCGGCTGGAACGAACGGGTTGTCGCGCGAGATACGGCCGACCGAGAACTGCGGAAGGCCCGGAAGCGGCACGCCGATCGAGTCACGCAGGAACACCGTCGACGAATCGCGATAACCATAAGCGGCGCGGGTGTAATAGGTATCGAGATCGGAGAATTGCACTTCGGCATAGGGGACGAAGGCATCCGAAAACTCGAAGCTCGCCTTGGCTGCAACCGCGGTGACCGTGCGCGGCAGGCGCAGTGTGTCATGGACGCGGTCGTTATAGCCGTCGCGATCGGTGACGAAGCCCGTTCGAAGAACGCCCGCATTATCATAGAAGAATGAGCTACCGCGGAAACGCCCGCCCGGAATGTCGGTGCTGAGTGCGGGGTCGGCGATCGTGTTTGTGCCCGCCGCAAAGGTCCAGTTCTTGGTCGCGCGGTCCTTGCGATCGCGCGCCAGCAGGCCACCATCATCGTCCCAGCTGCCGCTGATCGCAAAATAGCCCCGGCCATCGCCGAACTTGGCGCCAAAGGTTGCGGCAACCATCGCCTCTTCCGCGCCGCCGCCGCCGGTCAGCGACGATCCGATACGACCGCGTAGACGCAGACCATCAAGCTTCGATTCCGTGATGACGTTGACGACCCCCGCAATTGCGTCCGACCCATATACCGCCGAGGCGGCGCCGGTGATGACATCGACGCGCTCGACGAAGTCGACCGGAATGGTGTTCAGGCTGACGACGCTGCGGTTGGCGGCGTTAGCGACCGTGCGGCGGCCATTGATTAGCGTCAGCGTGCGTGCGCTCGACAGACCGCGTAACGCGACGGTGCTGGTTCCTGCGTTCTGGATGGTGCCGTTCGGCTGACCCACCGTCGTATCGACCAGATTGACGCCGGGCATTTCGGCGAGGATCTGGCCCAGATCGGTCTTCCCCGACGCTTCCAGCTCTTCGGCGCCCAGAATGTTGATCGGCACCGTCGCCGAAAAACCGTCCTGCTTGATGCGTGTGCCGGTGACGACAATGCTGTCGCCCTCCGTCGCCGCGCCTTCCTCGATATCCGAGGTCAAATCCTGAGCCAGCGCGGTGCTCGACACCATCGTCAGCAGCGCAACTGCAAAAGACTTCCTGAAACTTACCATCTCGACCCCCATTCTCACGACCGACAAGCGACGTTCCTCCTGAACGGAAAGACGAGGGCTGCGGCGTAGAACCGCTCGCCTCCCATCTTCCAGCTTTCGATGCATATCAGCGCGCCAAGCGGGAACCCGCGGGCCGGCAACCGTCGCAGCGTAAAGCATCCTCGGTTGGCCGGACTTGCCTGGACAACCAAGGAGGCCAGTTGACCCTGCGAATAGAAACAAGGCCAATATCAAGGCTTCCCCAACATATAGAAAACTTCTATGGGCTATCGCGGCTTATGCGAGCTGGCAGACGATTTCAGCGATTTCGCTAGAGGCCATCAAACGCTGGAGACAGGTTCTCAACAGCCAGAATTGCCGGTCGGTGCCTGGATATGTCCAAACGGAATGACTTGCCGGAACCCTGAATCATTTCGGGGCGCGGCAATGCCTGCGCCCCGGACGATCAGCGGCCATGGCCGCAGTTTCAAAGATGCAGCGCGGAGAAGCCGGCCCCCTAGGGCCGTCGCCCGCTGACGACGATCAATCCTCGTCGCCGTAAATGGAAACCTTCCGCTCGCCCGTGCTGGAAACCTTGCCGCGCGACATGCCCGGGGTGTTGAATGACCAGTCAGCGGTTCCACCCGGACCGGTGACGATCACCCCGCCGGAACCGCCCAATTCACCGATCTCGGTCATTACGGCGTCAGCAGCCTGCTTTGGCGTCTCGCCTTTCATGCGGATACGCGCGCAGATTTCATGCGCGGCACCGACGCGAATGAAAAACTCGCCTGCTCCGGTCGCCGAGACGGCACAGGCACGATTATCGGCATAGGTTCCCGCGCCGATCACAGGCGCATCGCCGATACGTCCCCAGCGTTTTCCTGTCCGTCCTCCGGTCGAAGTCGCAGCGGCAACATTGCCTGCCGCGTCCAGCGCGACCGCCCCCACCGTTCCGAACTTCAGGTCAACGTCGTACCAGCTCAGCTTCTCCGCTTTCATCCGTTCAAGCTGCTTTCGGCGTTCGGGCGTCGCAAACCAGCTCGGATCCACCTGCGGCAGTCCCTGCTCGATCGAGAAACGGTCCGCACCCTCCCCGCCAAGAAAGACATGCGGGCTCTTTTCCATCACAGCACGTGCGAGACCGACCGGGTTACGTGTGCGGGTCACACCTGCAACGGCACCCGCGGCGCGCGTTCGGCCATCCATAATCGCGGCATCGAGTTCGTTGCGCCTTTCCCACGTGAACACCGCGCCGCGCCCGGCATTGAAGTGGGGATCGTCCTCCAGCACCTTGATAGCCGCCTCGACAGCATCCAGCGCGCTGCCATTCGCATCGAGCACCTTGGCGCCGGCGTCGAGCGCCGCGTTCAGGCCGCCGCGAAGGGCTGCGTCCTGTTCGGGGGAGGTCTTGCCTCGCGCCATCTCGCCGGACCCGCCGTGAATAACGATCGTCCATTTAGGCTGCGCGTAAGCGGAGGGCGCCGCGAGAAGACAAAGCGCACCGAGCAGGTTCAGGAAACGCATGCAAGAAAACTCCCGATAAGGCCGGTCCAGAATCTTCCCGGTCACGATTGTCAGCTGAACAGGCGCTCAGGGCGGATTTGGTATGGCTCAACGCCTTGTTCCAAAAGCAGTTCGGGCCAGGGACGATCGAACAGCAGGGCTTCGGCGGCAAGCGCCATCGCCGGCGACGTCTGCAAGCCATAGCCACCCTGACCGGCAAGCCAGAAGAATCCTGGCGCATCGACAGCAAAGCCTGCGGTCGGCACTTTATCCGCCACAAAGCTCCTGAGCCCCGCCCATTTTAGGGCGATGCGCTCGACGGACAACGACGTCGCCTCTTCGACGCGCCACGCCGCAAGCGCCATCTCATAGTCGTCCGGTTGCACATCGCACGCAGGCGACGGCGTGACGTCCATCGGAGAGGCGAGAAGACGCCCCGCGTCGGGCAGCATATAGAAACCATCGTCAAATACAGTCTTCAGGAACGGCCAGTCCGAGACATCCAGCCCCGCGGGCGGGTCGAAGCCGATAATGGTCCGCCGCAGAGGTATCAGCCCAAGCGGACGCACGCCCGCCATTACCGCCAGTTCGTCGGCCCAAGCACCGGACGCGTTGACGACGATCCGCGCGGCGTAGCTTTCGCTGACCGTATCGACGATCCAGTCGGCGCCGCTGCGTGCTATTCCCGTCACGCCCGCGTTGAAATGTATCTCGCCCCCCGCTGCCCGCAGCGCGCGAGCGTTCGCCTGAAGGAGCAGGTCGGCGTCCAGCTTTCGTCCGCCGGTGTCGACCAGGCCGGCAACGGCTGCTCCGTTCCCGACCTTCAGCGCGGGAACGATCGCTTGCATCTCGCTCGGCCCCACTTGCGAGATATCGTCGGAGAAGCGCCGCATTTCGGCTTCGAGCGCCGTCAACTGGTCCATCGTTTCGGAGGTTGCGAAGAACATGGCGGATTTTGTCTGCCACAACGGGGGAAGTTCTTCTCCTCCCGGCGGATTGGCAAAGAAGTGACGGCTAGCCGCCGTCAGTCCGCGAACGGCATCGTCGCCGATCCCGAAGTGATAAAAGGTCGCGCTGCGCCCCGACGAATGGTAGCCAAGCGCGCCTTCGCGCTCGAGAAGCACGGTATCAGCATGCTGCGCGAACCGTGCAGCCGCCGACACGCCGGCGATACCGCCACCGATCACCAAAATATCGACCCGCCTCACCGGACATTCCCCTTTGTCGGCGCCGGGCGGCGCGTCGCTTTCGGGCGATAGCGAATAATGGCCTCCCTTACCGCCGCAATATCGAGCGCGTCTCCTCTTACAGCCTCTGCATCTGCCGTCGCCTGCCGCTCGACCGTCGTCGCCATCAGCAGCGAATTATAGATCGCTTCCTCGGCCGCCTCCGACACCGCCACGAAAAGCGGCGACATCGCGTCGTTGGCCAACTCCGGATAGGTTCCGACGGCGGCACGTCGAGCGGCCGTTCGACGAACGCCATCCGCCGTGGAAAAGGCGACGGCGTAATCCCCGGACCCGTTCGAAAAGGCTGCACCGGTCCGTGCCAGACCGGCGATCGCGCGATGAGCAAGCCGGGTCAGGTTCCGATCGCTAAGCGGTGCATCGGTCGCGACCACCAGGATGATCGAGCCGTCAGCAGAGGCACGCTCGCTATGCTCGCGCAAATAATAGCGGCCGAGAGCCTTTCCGACCGGGACACCGTCCATCGTCAACGTCCCGCCATAGTTTGTTTGCACCAGGACGCCGACGCGATAGCCGCCCAACGCCTGCGGCAGAACGCGCGAACTCGTTCCAATGCCGCCCTTCCAGCCAAAGGCCATCGTGCCGGTGCCCGCGCCGACACTTCCTTCCGCGACCGGCCCGCTGGTCGCGGCCTCGATTGCGGCGATCACGTCCGACCGACCGATCACGCGCTTTCGGATATTGTTCAGGACGCCATCGTTGGTCTCGCCGACAACGGCGTTGACCGACCGGACATTTTCATTGCCCTGCCGCGCGAGGGTCCAGTCGAGAATGCCTTCGATCGCTGGCGCGACGCTCAACGTATTGGTGAGAACGATCGGCGTCTCGATCTCGCCCAACTCCGCGATCTGCGTCGCGCCCGCAAATTTTCCGAAACCATTGGCGACGACGATGCCCGCCGGCACCTTGTCCTGGAAAATATTGCCCCCGTGCGGAAGGATGACAGTCACCCCGGTCCGAACGTCGGCGCCCTCGACACGCGTCACCTGGCCGACCCGGACACCGTCGACGTCGGTGATCGAATTTAGGGGGCCGGGCTCGAATATTCCCGGCGCGATGCCGATGTCGCGAGCACGGACGCGGGACTGGTCGATGACCTGCGCTGACGAGGATTCGCTCCCACCCATGCCGATCGCGATGCCGGCACCGGCCAGCAACGCCGCCACCGCACCTCGCCGCCCTCGCCTCAGGCGATGGCCAAGCGTGCGCAAGTCGGACCATTGGCGAGAGACGCCGGCGTAAATACCACAAATGTTGAAGGACAAGCGCAATGATCCGCTTTGCTGGCTGACAGATGTTGCTTGCCTAATCCGCAATGGCCAATCCGAACAATATCTATCCGACGGCAGCCTATAGAAACTTTCTATAGGCCTGAAAGGCACTCTTCAGATGCGTTAGCAGAACGGTCGCCAGCTTCGACGGCGGCCGATTCTGCAAATAGATGGCATAGACATTGAACGGAATAGGTGGCTGGAGAGGCTTGAAGGAAATGTCGGGCGTCGCGATTGCCTGTGCCGTAAAACTGTCGACGATCGATACGCCCGCCCCCGACCGGACGAGCGCCGCCGCGACAAAGAAGGTCTGTGATGAGACGACGTCGTCCAGCATGACGCCCGTCCGGGCAAATTCCTCGGACAACAGATTCCCCATGGGACCGCTCTTGACCGTGGTTATGAATCGATGCCCCTCGAGGGCGCTGAGCGGCATGCGCGGAGTGTCGCATTGAATGGCGCCCGATTTATAGATCGCGACCAGTTCTCCCGTCCCCAGCACGTCGAAATCGACCGGAGCTGTCGAAGGTACATCATAGCTGATCACGAGATCGGTCTCGCGATCATATAGCTTACGCACCATATCCTCGTGATGTGCCGTATGAAGTTCCAGCGACACGCCTTCATGCTTGGCAAGAAAGGCCGAGACAGCATCGGGGATCGCGCCGAGCCCAAGTGAGGGCAGCACGGAAACGCGCAGCGTCCTCCCCTTACCGAACCTGAGATTGCGGCTTGCCCGCCTCAGGTGGTCAACGCGCTTCTGGACCTCGGCAACCTCGATAAAAAGCTCATGCGCGTCCTCGGTCGGGACCAGCCGCCCTTTGGTCCGTTCGAAAAGCGACAGCCCGAGACTGGTTTCCGCATAACGCAGAATCTTTGTGACCGAAGGCTGCGAAACATTCAGCATCCGCGCCGCGGCGCTGACAGATCCAGTCACATATACCGCGTGGAAGATCTCGATCTGACGCAATTTCACAGCTTATCCTGTCATGTCTGCCTTGCTCTCCTGCCAAACGGCCACCGCCCACTTTCGCGAAATTTGGCTTCCTGCAGAGACTCAAGGATATGCCGCGACAACAAGCCAATCAAGCAGAGGGGATTGACGACTGGCCGCGTGTGGACGGCTCTCCGCTGGCGAGCGGCTTCTGGCAAGGCGCAATGTGCCGGTCGTTGCGCCCATATGCCCGTCTTTGCAATGCGGCCCCATCGAGCCCCCCGGGCCAGGATGCCTTCGGTCGGACCGGAACCCGGCCAAGCTGCGTCGTATCGCGTCCAGGTCCGTCGGTGCCCTGAAGGAACTGCCGGTGCATTGATGGGCACAGTCTCGTCGACGAGCACCGATAGGTCGCAAAGAAGCGGCGTTGGATAATCGTGCGAGTGCCCCTATCAGCCCGACAGGAAACGCTGGTCGATATTCATAGGGAGCAAGTTGTTCATGCCGGTCGATATTGACCCCTTTCACGCCATCGCCATCAGCCGTCTCGCGCATCGGCTGCGGGCCGAAGGGCAGTCCGTGATTCACATGGAGTTTGGTCAGCCGTCCACCGGTGCTCCAGCGGCAGCGATCGATGCCGCGCACCGCATTCTGGATACCGATGGCATGGGCTATTGGGAGAGTCCGGAACTGAAGGCGCGGATCGCGGCGCATTATGACGAAGCCTACGGGGTTACCGTCAATCCCGAACAGGTCATTCTTACCTGCGGCGCGTCGCCCGCGCTGGTGCTTGCCCTTTCCTGTCTGTTCTCGCCGGGCGCCCGGGTCGCGCTGGCGCGGCCCGGCTATGTCGCCTATCGCAATACGCTCAAGGCGCTTCATCTGGAACCCGTCGAGCTTGCCTGCGGCGAAGCCGAACGGTTTCAGATCACCGCCGAGGCGGTCGAGCGACTGGAGCCCGCCCCCGATGGGCTGATCGTTGCAAGCCCGGCCAACCCAACCGGCACGATCATCCCGTCCGACGAGCTCCGAGCGCTGGCGGAGGTCTGCAAGCGTCGCGGCATCGCGCTTGTCTCCGACGAAATCTATCACGGGCTGAGCTATACGCTTCCCGCCGAAACCATCTTGAAGCACAACCCGGATGCGCTGGTCGTCAACAGCTTTTCCAAATATTTCAGCATGGCGGGCTGGCGCCTTGGGTGGCTCATCGTTCCAGAGCGGCTGGTCGACGCCGCGCGCGCACGAATGGGCAATCTGTTCCTGACCCCGCCCTCGCTTGCCCAGCATGCCGGCCTGATCGCGTTTGACTGCCGTGACGAGCTCGAAAGCCATATCAGCACCTATGCGCGTAATCGCGAACTTCTGCTCGACGCCCTTCCCAAGATGGGGCTGCGGCGGATCGCGCCTCCCGATGGCGCTTTCTATATCTACACCGATGTCGGCCACCTGACGGACGACAGTCTCGCTTTCTGCGAAGCCTTGCTGCGCGACACGGGCGTGGCTGTGGCGCCCGGACTGGATTTCGATCCGGTCGATGGCAAGGCCTTCATCCGCCTCAGCTTCGCGGTCTCAACCGACCTGGTCCAAGAGGCGATCCGGCGCATGGCGCCATGGCTGGCTGCCCAGGAAGCCGTAACTACAGCCACCCGGTGAAAGACCGGGGACCGAAAGGCCATGCAGTTGCCGCGAGCCGCCCGCCAGCAGCTCCTCACCAGCCGACCACCCGCGCCGCGCAAGCCATGACGCGCACCGCAGCAGTGGATTAGCCGAGACGCGATCCTGTTCCTGCCGACATGATTCCATCTTCGGACGCGGGCGAAGTTCGCCAGTGGAAGCGCATAAAAGCGGGATCGGACCTCTCAAGCTGCTCAGCGATGGAACGGTACGAAAGACAGGCCTTCATCTTTCGAAAATAGAATTTCAATCGTAGAAAATAATTTCCAATTTTATACTTTTAATTTCCTTGAACAAACTCCTCATGAAGAAAATTCAAATTTTTTTTGAAGTTTCTGAAGCATGTTTTTTCAATAGAAATCTGAAAATATTGAATCCATATTTTTAATATATGCAGTATATTGTCAAATGATATGAAAATGATAGAAATATTTCTTTGATGTTACAACGATGTAACAAATTATACCTTTATCATATCTAGGGGTCCGCACAGTTTCACCGCCACCAGGGGAATTTCTGTGCGTCCTAATAAAGTCCGTCGAGCTCATCTGCTGCTCTCGACCAGCCTGCTACTCGCCGCCACGCCGGCCTATGCCGCGGAGGCATCCGACGCCGGGGACACCGCCGAAGCGGCCGCTTACGACGGTGCGAACGACATCGTGGTCACGGCCACGAAGCGCGAAACCAACCTTCAGGAGACACCGATCGCGATCAGCGTATTGGGCGGCGAAACGTTGAAGGAGCGCCACGTCCAGAGCATCTACGACCTCGCCGACGGCGGTGTCCCGTCGCTGCGCGTCGCCACTTTCGAAGCGCGCCAGTCCGCGCTTACCATCGGTATCCGCGGCATCGTGCCGCTCGACGCCAACCAGCCCGCACGCGAGCAAGGCGTCGGCATCTATCTCGATGGCGTCTATCTGGGCCGCCAGCATGGCCTGAATGCCGCCCTGTTCGATCTCGAGCGCATCGAAGTCCTCAAAGGGCCGCAGGGCACCCTGTTCGGCCGCAATACCGAAGGCGGTGCCCTCTCGATTGTGTCGGCGGCCCCGTCCGGTGAATTCGGAGGCCGCATCAGCGGTGGCTACGGCAACTATGGCGCCTATTCGATGGGCGCGCATGTCGACCTTCCCGAGTTTCACGGCATCAGCGTCAAGATCGATGGGGTGAAGCAGTATCAGGGTGCGACAACGAAGAACCCGCTGCAGGGTCAGACCGGATGGAACTATTACGATCGCCAGGGCTTTCGCGTCGCCGCCCGCTGGAAGATCACGCCCGACATCACCAACGACTTCGCCTATGATGTGGCGAAGGACAAGAACACGCCCTTTTACAGCCAGCTGCTGAATTTCAATCCCAACAACTGCGTCGCCGGGCCGATCGCCAATTCGCCGAACTGCCGCCTGCCCGGCATCGACTATACGGCACTCAGCGGAACGGTTCGCCCGGTCCTGCCTGGGGTCGAGGTCAATGGCGATACGCGGATGAAAGTCGCCGACATCGGCGTGCCGCAGCAACCCAGCACCGACAAGACGCACGGTTTCACGAACAATCTGCGCTGGGCGGTATCGCCTGAGATCGAGCTGCGTTCGATCACCGCCTGGCGCGGCGTCGATGTCGAGCAATGGGACAATAGCGGCGGCGCGCATCGCCCGCCGGTGGTCAACCTGACCGCCTCCTGCACCCAGGCCGCCCCCTGCGCCTTCAGCCGTTACAGCCTTGCCGGCCTGCGCCAGCGTCAGTTCAGCCAGGAATTCCAGGCGGTGGGGACGGTCGGCTCGGTCGACTATGTCGCGGGCCTCTTCTACTTCAACGAACATGTCAGCGACGACGCGGCAACGCCGAACTCGAACGCCGTGTACCTCAATGGCCAGGGTCAGCCCGTCTATACGCTTCTCGATTCCTGCACCGGCTCGGGCGGTTTCGGATCGCAGCGCGGCTGCCGCTCGACCGACCGCGCGTCGGAAGTATGGTCGAAAAGCTATGCCGCCTATGGACAGGCGACCTGGAATGCCACCGACCAGCTCCATATCACGGTCGGCGCCCGCTACACCCAGGACGAGAAGCGCGGCGTGCTGCATTTCTTCCGCAATCTGAACTATGAACTGCCGGCAAATGCTGCGGCCGTCGCGGCCAATGGCTATGCATCGCTCGACAAGAAGTGGACCCGGTTCAATCCGATGGCGACCGTCGCCTATGACGTGAACGACGATGTTCACGTCTACGCCAAATATGCCACCGGCTACCGCGCCGGCGGCGCAAGCTCGCGAACCCCGAACTATCAGGCGTTCGATCCTGAAGATGTGAAATCCTATGAGGTCGGGCTGAAGACCGAGTTTCTCGATCACCGCGCACGCTTCAATCTTGCGGCCTACATCATGGACCGGAAGAACAGCCAGCTCGACATCAGCTTCATTCAGTTCGCGGGCGGATCCAGCGTCAACGTCCTGCGCACGATCAATGCCGAGGGCACGACCAAGATCCGCGGCATCGAAGCCGACCTGACGCTCAATCCGGTGGACGGGCTGACGCTCAACGCGTCCTATGCCTATACCTACACCAAGATCCCTCTCGTTCCGATCACCTTCACGGCGGGCGGGGTAACCTCCGCACCCGTGATGCAGCAGTTCTACATCCCGTTCACTCCGCGCAACGCGGCGAGCGGCTCGATCGACTATGCGCTACCGGTCGGTGGCGGCGGCACGGCGATGAAGTTCCACGTCGACGGGAATTATTCGCAGGCCACCCAGGCGTTCGACCAGTTCGAGACCAAGGCGGACGCGTCGTTCATCGTCAACGCCCGCATCTCGCTGGCCGACATCGCGATGGGCAATGGCAGCTCCAAACTCACCGTGTCGGCCTGGGCGCGCAACCTGTTCGACGAACAATATGTGTTCCGTCGGGACCCGTCGAACAGCCTGCCGGGCGCGCCGAGCAGCAACCTGACGACGGGCAACATCGGCAACGTCCTGGGCGACTATGGCAACTTCAATGCTCCGCGCACCTATGGGGTCGAAGCCACGCTTCGGTTCTGATCCGCGCGGTTGACGAAAGGGTCGGCGCCCGCGCGGCGCCGGCCCTTTTTCTTGCCCGCCTATGCCCCTTGCTCGCCTTATGCCGACGGCGACTGAGCGAGCGGAATACGCAAAACCACCGACAGCCCCGGGTCGGCGTCTTCGAGGGCGATCGTCCCCCGATGCAGATGGGCGACGGCTTCGACCAGCGGAAGGCCCAGGCCATGCCCCCCGGCTCCGCGGCTCTTGTCCAGGCGCCCGAAGCGCCGCAGCGCAAGCCCGCGCTTGGCCGCCGGGATGCCCGGCCCATTGTCGGAAACCCGCAAGAAGGCGGTGGCGCCTTCCGTTCCGACCTCGACGACGATCTCGGTCCCTTTCGGCGTATGGCGGAGTGCGTTGTCGATCAGGTTCATGAGCGCCCGATTGAGGAGCTGGCGGTCCGCCGAAAGCTGGAGACTCGCACCCTCGACAAGCCGGACGCGATGGCCGGATTCCGCGGCAACGGGTTCCATCGTCGCCACCATGTCCGCAGCAAGAGCGCGGATATCAAGCGGTTCGAAGGCCGCACGTCGCGCGCCACCCTCGACCTCCGCGATCCGCAGCACCGATTCGAACATCTGCAAAATTTCGTCATTCTGTTCGATCGCGGCCCCGATTTCCGAACGAAGGGCCCCCGCATCCTCACGCTGTGCCAGTAATGAAAGGCGCGAGCGGAGGCGCGCAAGCGGTGTCCTCAAGTCGTGGGCAATTTCGTTCGATATCGTGCCCAGCCCCTCCATCAATCCTTCGATCCGGTCGAGCATCCGGTTGAACGCGATGGCCTGTTGATCGAATTCGCTTCCCGAATAATCCACCGGAACGCGCTGCCGCATATCGCCGTCGATGATGGCGTCCACCGTGCGGCGCATCGCCAATATGCGCCCCCTGACGATGCGGCCGAATGAAATCAGGCCCGCGACGACGATGACGATGATAGAGCCGAAACCGATCAGATAGGCGCGGAGGCGCTCTTCGCGATAGCGATCGAACGGTTCGGTTTCGGCAATCGTGCTAAGATAGAGGTTGCCGGCGATCTGCCGCGTATAGGCGCGACCATGCGACAGGCCTTCGATCCCGTCCGTTGCGCCAAGATTCATATAGCCCGCCGGAAGCAAACGGCTGGGCGAGACATTGCCGGCGAGCCGATGGCCGGCAGCGTCCGCCAGCAGGAATCCGATGTCGCCCGTATCGCGCTCGCTCGAGAGAAGGTCGATGCGCCTCTCGATTTCGGTGCGGGAGACGTCGGTGCCCGGGGGCGCGACCAGCGTGCTGACGGTGGCTATGCGCTTGTCGACCAGGCGCTCGATCGACGCCGTATTGGAAATATAGAGCGCCAGGCCGGTGAGTATTGTGGCTGCAAGAAACAGCGCCAGAAACGTCAACGTAAGGCCTTTGAGCGAGCGCAACGGCGACATGTCAGGCGCTGAGCGTATACCCGACCCCGCGCACGGTCACGATGGGATCGTCCTCGCCGTCGCGCGTCAATTCGAGCCGCAAGCGGCGAATATGGGAATCGACGATATTCGTGGTCGGCTCGAAATCGAAACCCCACACGCGTTCGACGAGCATCGTCCGCGTAAGGACCGCGCCGTCCGAATCGATGAGCTCGGACAGCAATTTGAAATCGATCGGCGAAAGGTCGAGCGCGCGTTCGCCGCGCCACGCGCGGATGCGGGCGGGACTGACGCGAATATCACCGGAGACGCGGATGTCGGACGGACGATTCTGCCATTGCCGTCCCCGAATGACGGCGTGGATGCGGGCGTTGATTTCCTCCGCCGACGCCGGTTTGGTGACATAATCGTCCGCGCCGGTTGAAAGACCCTCGATCTTCTCGGGAAGCCGGTTCAGCGCGGTCAGCATGATGACGGGGACAGTGAGCTGCTCGTCGCGCAGCCGTTGCAGCACGCCGATGCCGTCGACGCCGGGAAGCATCCAGTCGAGCAGCACCGCATCGACCTTGCGACTGAACACCGCATCCAGCGCCGCCTGCCCCGTCTCGACCACCGATGTCCTGTGCCCGAACGCCCGGAGTTCTTCCGCCAGCATTGCGGCGAGTTCGACATCGTCTTCGGCCAGCAGCAGATCGAACCCCTTGCCTGGAACAATCGCTTCGACCGCGGTTTCGGAGCCTTGCACTATCTGCATTTCGTTCACCGCCTCATGCTTCATCATCAGGCCCTCGCAGGGTCGGGAAAGCCCCGGCCGCCAAACCGGACGCTGGGTCGGCGTAGCGCACATGCGGATACTATGTGACGATCCCGTTACAACTTCGCGACCATCGCGCCACATCGGCCATCCATCGGACCGAAGGCAGGAGTGCCGCATAATCACATTGCCCCTGCAAAGGGTTGCCCTGCGCGAGTGCTGCGCCCTAAATGGTCGGGTTCCCGCGAAATGGAGATGGCTTCTTGGATACGGTATCAATCGTGCTCTTTCTGCTGCTGGCCGTCGTCGTCAGCGGAGCGATCTCGCGAATGCTGCCGATTTCCCTGCCGACGCCGCTCGTGCAGATCCTGCTGGGAGCGGCCATTGGCCTCTCCACATCCTACCGGGTCGAACTCGACCCCGAGCTGTTCCTGTTGCTTTTCCTCCCACCACTGCTGTTCCTCGACGGCTGGCGCATCCCGAAGGATGAACTGCTCAAGGACGTCTCAACCGTCGTCGAACTTGCCCTCGGCCTCGTGCTCATGACGGTCATCGGCATGGGCCTGTTCATCCACTGGATGATCCCGGCGATGCCGATGGCCGTCGCGTTCGCACTCGCCGCTGTCGTATCGCCGACCGACCCGATCGCCGTCTCCGCCATCGCGGCGCGCGTACCGATCCCGAAGCGGATGATGCACATACTGGAGGGCGAGTCGCTCCTGAACGATGCCTCAGGCCTCGTCTGCCTGCGCTTCGCGATCGCCGCGGCGCTCACCGGCACCTTTTCAGCCGGCGCCGCCGCGCTCAACTTCCTCTGGGTCGCCGGGGTCGGACTGGCGATCGGTGTCGCGGTCACGCTGGCGGTGACGCGCGCCAAGGCCTGGGTAACCAAGCGCTGGGGCGAGGACACCGGCTCGCAGATTCTCGTCAGCCTGCTGATCCCGTTCGGCTCCTATCTGCTCGCCGAACATGTCCATGCCTCGGGCATCCTTGCCGCGGTTAGCGCCGGGGTCACGATGACCTTCGCCGAAATCTCGCGCCAGGCGATGGCGGTCACGCGCATGCGCCGCAACTCGGTTTGGGACACCATCCAGTTCACCCTGAACGGCATCATCTTCGTGCTGCTCGGCGAGCAATTGCCCGCGATCCTCGCCGGCGCGAAGGAGACCGTGGCGCTGACCGGACACAGCGCCCCCTGGTGGCTCGGCGTCTATGTCATCGCGATCGTCGCCGGCTTGGCGGCGCTGCGCTTCGCCTGGGTGTGGGTGTCACTGCGGCTCACCATCCTGCGGAACCGCGACAAGCATAGCGAGCTGCAAAGCCCCGACTGGCGGCTGGTCGCCGCGATGTCCTTCGCCGGCGTGCGCGGAGCGATCACGCTGGCCGGCGTCCTGACGCTGCCGCTGGCGCTCGACGACGGCACGGCCTTTCCCGCGCGCGACCTCGCGATCTTCCTCGCGGCGGGTGTCATCATCGTATCGCTGCTCCTGGCCAGCATCGCGCTGCCGCTGTTGCTCAAGGGGCTGGTCATGCCCCCCGAGCCATCGAAACAGGCCGAGGAGGATGCCGCCCGCGTAGCGACGGCAGAGGCCGCCATTCGCGCGATCGAACGCCGCCAGCACGCGCTGGCCGAGGAACGCGGCGCAGCCGACATCTACGCGGCCGCGGGCACGCGCGTCATGGATTTCTACCGCGAACGCATCGAAAGCCGCAGCCAGGGCCTCTCCGAAACGGACCGGGCGGAAGAGCGCCTCATTCGGGAATTCCAGCTTGTCGGCGTCAAGGCCGAGCGCGAAGCGCTGTTGGAATTGGGCCGCGCCCGCGCAATCGGCAGCGAGGTAGCCCGGAAACTCACCCGAGAGCTCGATTTGTCCGAAGCCCGCTATCGCGGTTGATCACCGACAACCGGCGCAAGGGGAAGCACGGCGCGCCCCATTCGTCCCGGTCGTTTCAATCGACCGGAACCAAAGCAAGGCGATCGTTGGAAAAAACGACGGCCCAGCATAGCGCAACATGGAATCGGAAACGCCGGATCGGCTCACCCTCTTTGCCGATCGCCTCTCCGACTTCCTCCGCGCCCTGTTCTATGGACGGGAAAGTCCGGCCGTCGGAACGACGCGAGCCGATGCGGTCGCCCGCGCGACGCACTGGCCGGCGGCGTCGAACAACTCGCCCTCGAGAAACGCCACCGTCTTGCCCAATTGGGCGATGCGCCCGACGCCGGTGAAATTCCCGGGCCTCGCCGGCGCAAGGAAGCTGACGTTCAAATTGATCGTCGCGCAATAATGGGTGCCGCCCGTTTTGACGAGAACCGTGGGGCCTAGCGTATCGTCCAGCATCGCCGCAACGAAGCCGCCCTGGATGTTCCCACCGGGATTGCAGAACTCGGGCTTGCCGTCGAAGGCCACCCGGATCGTGCCGGTCGCCTCATCGGCCTCGATCAATTGCCAGCCGAGCGTTTCGGCGCATGGCGGCTTCGCAAATCCGTCGAATATGCTCATCAGACCCTATACTCCGTGAAGCGGCTCAGCCGCCCCAACGGCTGAGGTGTCGGCCCTTCGTCCCTGCCCGCGCCAGCCACCCGAAACAATGCCTCCGCCGGTCAGGTCTGAAAGCCTTTCGCGCCTGTCCGCCACAGCACGAACGAATAGACATCGGCCGCCAGCGCATCGCGCTGCGTACGCGTCGAACCGAGCCCGTGGCCTGCGTCGAAATCGACGCGAAGCAGGACGGGGTTCTTGCTCGATGTCGCTGCCTGCAGCCGCGCGGCGAACTTGGCGACATGCCAAGGCGCCACCCGCGGATCGGTCGCGCCCGTGACGCACAGCACGGCCGGATAGGATGTGCCCGGCTTGATCGCCTGATACGCGTCCATGTCGTACATGATCTTGAAGCTGGCGGCGTCGACCATCGGCCCCCATTCCTCGATGTCGGCGACATTCTGTTCCGCCACGTAACGGATCGGGTTGGTCCAGCCCACATCGGAGATTGCGGCGGCGAAGAGATCGGGGCGCTCGGTCAGCGCGCGGCCGACGGTAATGCCGCCCGCCGACGTGCCGCTGATCGCAAGATGCTTCGGGCTGGTGATCTTGTCGGCGACGAGCGTCTCGCACACGGCGATCAAGTCGCGCCAGGTGTTTGCCTTGGTCGCTTTCTGTCCGGCCTTGTGCCAGTCGCGGCCATATTCGCCGCCGCCGCGTACATTGGCGTTGCAATAGACGCCCCCGGCATCGAGGAACGGAAGTACCGCGGGCATGAAACGCGGCGTCGAAGAATATTGATAGGCGCCATAACCCGTCGCGTAGACCGGATTGGTACCGGTGGCCTTCAGTCCTTTCCGATACAGGAGCGTATAGGGGATTTTGACGCCATCCTTGGCGGTCGCGAAGCCGCGCTTGGTCTCATAGGCGCTCGTATCAATCGGCGGACGCGGATTGATGCCGGTGTCGCTCGCTTTGCCCGCCGAATCGATGCGCCATATCCCGCTCGGGTCGAGCCAGCCCCCAAGCCGCACATAGGCTCCGTCCAGCGTTTCGCTGGTGAACACGCCATCGATCGCGCCATCGAAGGGCAAGGCGATCGGATCAAGCTTTCCGCCGGAAAGTCGCGCCAGCTTCTGGATGCCGCCGTCCATGATCGTGACAAAGATGCCGTCTCGCGCCGCGTGAAGATCTTCGAGCACGGTCTGCCCTTCCGGGACGACTTCGCGCGCGGAACCGAGATTTGGCGCGTTCGCGGGCGTGACGACCACCCGCCCCCGCGAATTTCCCTTGTTCGACAATAGATAGAGATCATCCTTGTCGATGGCCTGCGCGACGACGAGATCCTCGAAGCCGCAAACCTTCTTCGCCGTGAATTTGCCCGCAAGAATATCGGCAAGCTGGGCCGTCCACAGCGCCTTTTCGGTACGAATGTCGACAACGCCGATCAGCACGGTCGAGGATTGTTCGCTCGTTGCGATGAACGCCGCCTGCGTCTCGTCCATGTCGATGCCGGGAACGAGCCCGCGCCGGATCATCAGCCGGTCGGTCTTGGGATCGGTGCCGAGCTTGTGAAGCCGGCACTCGCTGTTCAGATAGAATTGCGGCGTCCCCCGCTCGTTGACGAAGGCGATGTAAAAGAAGCCGCTGCCGTCCGGCAGCCAGCCGGTGACGCCCCAATCGGTCTTCTCGATCCGCTCGGGCAGGACCTTGCCGGTCGCAACCTCCATTATGTGCAGCACCGACGCCTCGGACCCCGACGGCGACAGGCCGTAAGCGATATGTTTTCCGTCGAGCGAAGGCTCCCACCAGTCGAGCGAGACATGTGCGTCACCCATCTTCATGATGGTCGGATCGATCAGCACGCGGTCGGCGCCATCGGGGCCCCGAACGTATAGCTTGAAATTGTCGGCGCCGACCGGTCGCTGCTGATAGAAAAGCCATTCGCCTGCGGGCGCCACGCGCATTGTCGCGGCGGCGTCGCCCGAAAGCGCCGATATCCGCTCGCCGAGCGCCTTCCGGCCAGGGATTGCATCAAGCACCGATCGCGTGCGCTGATTCTGCGTTTCGAGGAAAGGCAACCAGTCGGCGTCTTTCGGATCTTCCATCCAGCGATAATTGTCGGTGACCTTGGTTCCCCAATAATCGTCGACCACCGGCTCGATCCGGGCCGCACGTGGCGCGGCCTTTGCCTCTGCCGCCCCAAGCCGCCCGCTGAGCGTTACCCCCAACGCTGCCGCTCCGGTCATCAATGCAGTTCGTCGATCGATCGTCATGGCTGGTCCCCCTGCTCGTTCGCCGTCAGCGTGACAGCAAAGGGGGAAGCCGACAAGCCATTGGATCGCGGGACCAACTTGCGGGCAGATTTGACCGAAAGCGGTCGCTCAGCTTCCCGGCATGGTCGGCGAAATGCGAATGGACGTTTGGCCTTGGCGCCTATGTCTTGGCTTCTCGAAACCGACGGACGATCCGAGTGCGGTGCTGAGGCGCACAAGGCGCTCAAGGACCTCGTCAACCGAGGAGCCGGTCGCAAGCCTGGGGCTGCCTTTCACCCGTCGCCCCTTATATTCAAGCCCGCCGGCATCGAGCTGAACGGGAATTATCTGCGTGTCGACGACCGCGCCGTCGACGATCTCCAGTTCGGCAATCGCGGACTGCCATGCTTCCGGCCCATAGGCGTCGTCGGCCTTCTCCGACTGGAAGACGAAGGACGAGAGCCCGTGGAATAGCGGCGCGCCGCGATAATATTCCATGCCTTGCAGTTCGGGGACGCCATGCGCGACGAAGGTCGCGGCGCCGGCATCGATCGCGCGACGCGCCAGATCGCGCTGCCACGCTGGCGTATCGGACTTGCGCGCTTCCCAATAATGGCTGTGGAGATAGGCGATGACCGCCGCGCCGGTGCCCGCCGCTAGACGGATCGCCGCGAGATAACGTTCGACGTCGACCGCGACGAGGGCGCCGTCGGATCCGCGCCGCAGTTCGTTGACACCCGGGCGGCTGTCAGTGGCGGCGGCTCCGTCGCGGATCGCCCCCGCCGCCGCGGAGACAAGCGCCACCCGTTCGCGCGCCTGCAAAAATCCCGGCGCGCTCGCGGCGGCTAGGTCGGGACCGGTCCCCGCATAGGCGAGCCCGCGCGTCTTCAGCGCGTCGATCGTCGACAATATGCCGCCGCTGTCGAGGTCCCAGGCATGATTGTTGGAGGTCGCGACGATATTGACCCCGATCGCCTGCAGGCAATCGATCACGGCGGGCTCGCCGACGTGCAGCACTTCGCTGTCGGCGGGCCGCGTCGACTTCCCGGCCAGCGGCCCCGCGATCACCGTTTCAAGGTCGGTGAAGACCGCATCGCGTCCTTTCAGCAATCGCCGGAACTCGGCAAGCCCCGCCCAACCGAGCGCGCGCAGGTCGGTCTTGATCAGCGATTGGCCGAGCAGGCCGACCCGGAGCGGCCGGCGACCGGCCCCGGTCAGAACCGGCAGAAAGGTGACCGAAATTCCGGCGCCGATCAGGTGTCGACGGGTCGGTGCGGGCAAGCAGGCTGATGTCATAATCCCCCTTCCTCTTGCCCCTTCCATACAGAGCGTGCGTAAAGAAGGGCAATATCATGCACTTTCGTTATGAGCGTATCCGCGACTGTCATAATATTTTTCGCGGGCGCGCTTCGCCCTAAGCCGGTGAGCGAATCGCAATTGGGGGGACAATATGACCATCGAATCCGCTCGTTTCATCCGGCGCCGGCAGGCCGCCAAGTTCGCCGCCGCAGCCGGTATCAGCCTTGGCGCTCTTGCCTGGCCAGCGCTTGCGCATGCGCAGGTTGCCGAGGAAGAAGAAACGGTTTCGGATGCCGGCACCGGCGGCGACATCATCGTCACGGGCTCGCGCATCGGACGCAAGGACGCGGACTCGGTCGGACCGATCCTGACGGTCACCTCCGACGACATAACCAAATCGGGCACCTCGTCGATCGGCGACCTCTTGCAGAAGCTGCCCTCGGCCGGCGTCAGCCTCAACTCCAACGGTACGCAGGGCACCTCCTACGGCGCGAGCTCGATCAACCTGCGCTATCTGGGCGGTGCCGAGGGCAGCGGCAACCGCGTTCTCGTGCTCGTCGACGGCCATCGCTGGGTCGACGGCGTCGGCCAGCGCGGCTTCCGCGATTTCGTCGATCTGAACACCTTGCCGCAGGGAATGATCGACGGGATCGAGATCCTGAAGGACGGCGCTTCTGCGATCTACGGCGCGGATGCGATCGCGGGCGTCGTGAACATCAAGACCGTGCAGCCCTTCGACGGACTGCGCGCGTCGGTCCGCGCCGGCATCACCAGCCATGGCGACGGCGCCGAACTGGGCGGCAAGCTGACGGTCGGCAAGACGTGGGAGCGGGCCTCGGTCATCCTGTCGGGCAGCTATTTCAAGTCGCGCCCGATCCGCACCGATGCGCGCGCGCTGACGACGCTCACGCTCGTGCCGCAGACGGCGGTCGGCAACAATCCCAACGGCCTGTTCATCCTGCCCGGCCTCGCGAACAATGCCTATTTCGGAACCGCCGCGGGCTTCGCCAGCTCAGCGAACCCGATCATTCTCAACAATGGCGCGACGATCGGCGCGGGCAATGCGGCCGACAATGCGTTCCACGTCGGCGCGCTGCCGGGCGATTTCTACAATACGCAGGCGCAGGGCATCTATTCGACCGGCCCGTCGGAACGCTACGGCTTCTATGGCCGCTTCGACTACGAGCTGACCGACGATGTCACGATCAAGCTGGAGGGCGTCTATAACCGGCGCAAGTCGAACCAGCTTTTCTCGCCCGTCCTGCTCGATATCGGCGGCACTGCCGGAACGGTGCGCGGCTTCGCCATCCCGAACAACCAGGCGTTCAACCCCTTCGGCACCGCCAACGGCGTGCCCGCGGCCAATGCGCTCGGCTTTGCCGCGAATAGCGCCTGGCGCATCCGCAAGGTGATGAGCGACGTCGGCAACCGCAACAATGTCCAGGACGTGGAAACCATCCGCTTCTCGGTCGGCGTCGACGGCAGCTTCATGATCGGCCGCGGCGAATGGCGCTGGGACGTCTTCGGCTCCTATTCGAAGAACAGCATCGACACGATAGCCGAAAACGGCATCAACTACGACAATCTGTTCCTGGGTCTCGGCTCGCCCGCGACCTGCGCGGCAACGGCCGGATGCGTGCCGATCAACCTGTTCTCCCCGATGACGCCAGAGCAGGCGGCCTATATCCGCTTCACGACGCGCGAGTATAACCGCACCGAACTCTACAATGCCGCGTTCAACGTGACGGGCAATCTGTTCGACCTGCCCGCGGGTCCGGTCGCGCTCGCGGTCGGTTACGAATATCGCCAGAACCGCGGCTTCGATGCGCCCGATCCGATCGTGAACGCGCCGCCGATCTATCTGAACCCGGCGCTCTATGCGAAAACGACGGGGCAGACCCGCACGCCGACGGTCGGCAGCTACGACCTCCACGAAGCCTATGCCGAACTCAACGTCCCGATCTTCCGCGACCAGGCTTTCGCCAAAAGCCTCGAGCTCAGCCTTGCGGGCCGCTATTCCGACTATTCGACGGTCGGCAACAAGGTGACGCTGAAAGCGGGCCTCGGCTATCGCCCGATCGACGACATCCTGTTTCGCGGCACCTATTCGCAGGGCTTCCGGGCACCGTCGATCAACGAGTTGTATCAGGGCGCGCGTCAGACGAGTTTCCAGGGCGTCGACCCGTGCAACGGCGGCGCTTCGGCCAATGCCGGACTGCCGGGCTGCGCCGGCGTGCCGACCGGCTACAACCAGGCCAATTTCAACCTCAACGGCCTGATCCCCGGCGTGATCAGCGGCAACACCGGCCTGAAGCCCGAGACCGCCGACACCTACAGCGCCGGGATCGCCATCTCGCCGACCGGAGTTCGCGGGCTGTCGCTGACGGTCGATTATTACAAGATCAAGATCAAGAACGCGATCGCCTCGCAGACGCCGACCCAGATCATGCAGCTTTGCGCAGTGCGCGGCGGCGTCTTCTGCGATCTCGTCAGCCGCGACGCGGGCACGGGCGCGATCCTGGAGTTGCTGCAGGGCGCGCAGAACCTGAACTCGATCACCACCGACGGCGTCGACGCAACGCTGCGCTACGATTTCAACACCGATATCGGCCGTATCTCGGCCGTCGTCGATGCGTCCTATCTCCACTCGTTCAAGACGACGGCGCCCAATCCCGCGGGCGGCGCCCCGATCGTCGACGAGCGCGCGGGCCGCGGCGACACCCCGCGCGCGACCTATCCGCGCTGGAAAGGCCAGGCCTCGCTCGGCTGGACGGGAGACGCCGTCGATGTGATGCTGCGCGGGCGCTATATCGGTCCGACGACCGATGTCGTGAACACGGTCAAGGACGCACGGACCCGCTCGATCGTCTACACCGACCTGGAAATCGGCTTCAGCATCGACGACGATGCCGCGCGGTTCAGCCTGGGGATCAACAACTTGTTCGACAAGGCGCCGCCGGCTTCCTACGCCAATGCTCCGATCAACTACGACATCTACACCTATGATGCGCGTGGCCGCTTCCTCTACGCCAGCTTCTCGGTGAAGATGTAATCCGGCGGCCGCGCCGGGAACGGCGCGGCCATCCGTGGGGTCAGGATGCGGGACAACTCGACGATGCCAGCAAACGGCAAGGCACAAAAATGGCTCGACCGGGTGGAGCGCTGGGGCAATGCCCTGCCCGACCCGGTCTTCATCTTCATCGGTTTGATCGGACTGCTCGTCGCGGTATCGGCGGCGGGCGCGCTTCTTGGATGGAGCGCGATCAATCCGGTGACGGGCGAAACGCTGGTATCCAAGAGCCTGCTCTCGGCCGAGAACGTCGGCAAGCTCTTGACCGACATGCCCGAAACCATGGCGCATTTCCCGCCGCTCGGCCTGATCCTGGTCGTCATGCTGGGCGCCGCGGTCGCCGAACGGTCGGGACTGTTCACCGCCCTGATGACGCGCGCGATGCGCGGCGTGCCCAATCGCTTTCTCAGCCCCGCGATTTTCCTGATCGGCCTGCTGTCGCATCAGGCAGCCGACGCGGCCTATGTCGTGCTGATCCCCCTGTCGGCGATCATCTTCGCCGCGGCGGGACGCCATCCGCTGTCGGGCATCGCGATCGCTTATGCCGGCATCTCGGGCGCATTCGCCGCCAATCTGCTGCCCGGGCAGTTCGACGTGCTGATGCTCGGCATCACCAAATCGGCCGCGGCGCTGCTCGTCCCTGACCATATGCTGAATCCGCTCGGCAATTGGTATTTCACCGCCGCGCTGGGCATCATCCTGATCCCCGTCACCTGGTATGTGAACGACCGCATCGTCGAGCCGCGGCTGGGCACATGGTCGGGCCCTCCGCCCGAAGGCGAGGAAGAAGATCACGCCGACCCCGCCGATCAGCGCAAGGGCCTGCGCCGCGCCGGCCTGGCGGCGCTCGCGATCGTCCTGCTGTTCGCCGCATTCACGCTTTGGCCGGGCTACACGCCGCTGATCGACGCGAAGGCGACAGGACCGGCACGGCTACAACCCTTCTACGCTTCGCTCGTCGCGGGCTTCATGCTGCTGTTCCTCGTCTGCGGCTGGGCCTATGGCGCAGCGGTCGGCACGATCGGCTCGCATCGCGACGTCGTGAAGATGATGACCCAGGGGCTGGCGACGATGACGCCGTTTCTCGTCATTTCCTTCTTCGCCGCGCATTTCATTGCGATGTTCGCCTGGTCGAACCTTGGTCCCGTCATGGCGATCAACGGCGCCGACTGGCTGCGCACGCAGCATCTCGCGACGCCGGTGATGCTGATCCTTCTGCTGCTCATGTCGTCGGTCTTCGACCTCGTCATCGGGTCGGCGTCGGCCAAGTGGAGCGCGATGGCGCCGATCGTCGTGCCGATGCTGATGCTGCTTGGCGTGTCGCCCGAAATGACGACCGCGGCCTACCGGATGGGCGATTCCATCTTCAACATCGTAACGCCGGTCGCGTCGAACTTCGTGCTCGTCCTCGTGCTCGCACAGCGCTGGCGCCGCGATTTCGGGGTCGGGTCGCTGATTGCGCTGATGCTGCCCTTCTCGATCGCGATCGGCCTGACCGGACTCTGCCTCGTGGGCTTTTGGACGGGATTCGAGCTGCCCGTCGGCCCCGGCGCGCCAGCCACCTATGCGATGCCCACCCGGTGATCGAGACCATGGCAATCGAAGTCATCCGCAATGTGATGGTACCGATGCGCGACGGCGTGCATCTGGCGACCGACGTCTATTTGCCGGCCGCGGGCGAAGCCGCGCTCCCCGTGCTGCTCGAACGCACGCCTTACGACAAGGAAGGGACGAACCACGCCGATTTCTCCGTTGCCGACGAGGTGCCGCAATCCAAGCCGCAGATCGCGCGTCTTTTCGCCGAGAATGGCTATGCTTTCGTTTTGCAGGACTGCCGCGGCCGCTACGCATCCGAAGGCATGTTCCGCAAATATCTGTCGGAGGCGGAGGACGGCGCCGACACGATCGCGTGGATCATGGCGCAGCCTTGGTGCAACGGCCGGATCGGCACGCTCGGCCTCTCCTATGGCGCGCACGTCCAGGCGGCGCTCGCGACGCTCGACCCGCCCGGCCTTTCCGCGATGTTTCTCGATTCAGGCGGCTTCTCCAGCGCCTATCACAGCGGCATCCGGCAAGGCGGCGCCTACGAGCTGAAACAACTCACCTGGGCGCTGAAACATGCGCTGCTCGCGCCCGAGACGCTGGCCGATCCGGCACGGCGTGCAGCGCTGGAGGCGGTCGACATCCGGCAGTGGATCGGGGTCGAAAAATGGCGGCCCGGGCATTCGCCGATCAGCGCGGCACCCGAATATGAGGACTTCATCCTTGAGCAATGGAATGCCGAACAATTTTCGGACTTCTGGATGCAGCGCGGCATCTATGCGCGCGGCGCGTACGACAGTTTCGCCGACGTACCCATGGTGCATATGTCGAGTTGGTACGATCCTTATGCGCTGACGGCCGTCGAGAATTTCGTCGGGCTTTCGGAACGCAAGCGCGGACCGGTCAGGCTGATCCTCGGCCCATGGACGCATGGCAAACGCTCGCTGACCTATTCGGGCGATGCCGATTTCGGTCCGCAATCGACCCTCGACCATCTGTTCGGCGACTATATCGCGCTCCGCAAGGCCTGGTTCGACCGCCACCTGAAGGATGACGGCGCCGATCCCTTGCCCGAGCCGGTCTATCTCTTCACCATGGGCGGCGGCACGGGGAAGCGATTGCCGAGCGGGCGGCTCGACCACGGCGGGCGCTGGCACAGCACAGCGGCGTGGCCGCCGCCGGCCATGCGCATGACGCCCTTCCATCTTCATCCGGACGGCGGATTGCACGCGGAAGCACCGGCGGAGGCGCACATGCGCAGCTTCGTTCACGATCCGCATCATCCGGTCCCGACGATCGGCGGCGCGATCGCGTCGGGGGCGCCGGTGATGGAAGCGGGCGGGTTCGACCAGCGCGAAGGGGCCGACTTCTTCGGGTCGCGCGAACCGTGGCCTGCGCTTGCCGACCGGTCCGACGTGCTAGTCTTCGAAACCGCGCCGCTGGAGGCCGATGTCGAGTTGACGGGCCAGGCGGTCGCCCAACTTTTCGTCAGCTCGACCGCCGTCGATACCGACATCATGATCAAAATCGTTGATGTTTATCCGGCGAGCGCCGACTATCCGCAGGGCTATGCGCTCAACATCGCGCACGGCCTTCTCAGAATGCGGTTCCGCGATTCATTCGAGGCGCCGGAGGTGATGGAGCCCGGAAAGGTTTATCGCGTGCAGATTGCGTCCTTCCCGATGAGCAACCGCTTCGCGGCCGGACACCGCATTCGTATCGAGATTGCGGGGAGCAATTTTCCCCATTTCGATATCAATCCCAACACCGATTGGCGGGTCGAAGGGCTGGATCCGATCGTTGCCGAAAACAGCATCCATGTGGGTGCCGATCGTGCCTCGCGGATTCTGTTGCCGGTCGTGTCCGCCGGGACGGACTGACGATGCGCAAGCCGCTCGCTCCGGCCGGCGTCGAGCCCGACAAGGATGTAAGTTTTCGGGCGTTGCGGGTTTTCGCAGAGATCATGCGCACGGGGTCGGCGACCGCAGCGGGCAAGCAATTGTCGCTGTCGCAGCCCGCGGTGAGCCGCCTGATCGCCCAGCTTGAGGCGCAGGTGGGGTTCGACCTTTTCTATCGCGATCGCGGCAAACTGGTTCCGACCGCCGACGGCACCAAGCTGATCCAGGAGGTCGAGCTGAGCCTCGCCAGCCTCGACCGGTTCAACAGCCTGGTACGCGACATCGCGGGCTATTCGGCCGGGACGGTACGGATCGTCGCGCCGCCGAGCTTCGCCGAGGGCATCCTCCCCGACATCGTGTCGCGCTTTCGCGAGCGCTTCCCGGGGGTGGAATTCAGCATCGATTCACGCAGCGTCGAGACCGCCCGGTCGATGATCGCGATGCGCTATGTCGACTGCGGCTTCGTCAAGCTGCCGGCCGACGAAAGCGATCTCGCGATCGAACAGATCGTGTCGAGCGGTTCGGTTTGCGTGATGCACCGCGACCATCCGCTGGCGGAGCGAGAGACGATTACGCCCACCGACATCGGCCAGCATCCGCTGATCCTGCTCGGCGCGGGGCGCCATTGGCGCACCCAGGTCGACACCGCCTTCGCCGCTTTCGGCCTGCGCCCAGTGGTCGCGATCGAAACGCACACCCACGGCTCGGCCTGTGCGCTCGCCGCGCGCGGAAACGGTATGGCCATATTGAACGAGTTGCTTGTGAAGCCCTATCTTCACGCGCCGCTGGTAACGCGCCCCTTCGATCCGCCGATCACGCATGAATATGCCTTTGCCGTATCGAATGTCTCGCGTCCGACACGCCTGACGCAGGAGTTCAGAAAGGAAGTGCTGGCCTACTTCAGCGCCTGATCGCCCACGACTTTCCTATCGTCCGGGCCGCAAGCGCGCGCCCTTCCGACAACTTCGCCCCCACGCATCGGCACATGCGATCAGAAGCGATAGCCGAGCGTCCCCATCACATTGCGCGGGGCGCCGACGAAGCAGTCGCCACGCGCGAGGCAGGACGCGAAATATTTGTTGTTGAGCAGGTTCGTGGCGTTGATCGCAAAGCGCCAGTTGTTCCAGTTGACCTCGGCCAGCGCGTCGACCGTCGTGCGCGAAGGCGTGACGATCGACCAGACGGGGCTCGTCGACACACTCTTGCCGCTGTAGACGACGCCGCCGCCCAGGCGAAACTGCGCTTCGCTCGAAAGATCGAAGGTCTTGGTCGTCCAGAACGACGCCGTGTGACGCGGCATATAGTCGAGGCTGGTGTTGGTTTCCGACTTGAGCTTTGAATAGCCATAATTGGCCAGCAGCTCGAAATTGCCCGGCAGCGTGTGGCTCGCCTCGATCTCGAAGCCCTTGGTGTTGAGCACGCCCGACTGCGTCGTACCGCCGGCGGCGAGATAGAGAACGCGGTTGCGCTCTCTGATCTTGAACGCTGTGGCGGTGACGAGCGTGTTAGGCGCCGGCTGCCACTTCACGCCAGCCTCGTACTGCGTACCCGTCTGCGGACGATAGGGATCACCAAAGGTGCCGTCTCCATTGTCGATGCGACCGGCAACCGGCAGGAAGCTTTCCGTATAGCTCAAGAAGGGCGAGAAACCCGCGCCGATCTCGCCGATGATGCCGGCGCGGAAGGTGGTGGCATTGTCCTTCTGACCCGACGAGCCGGTGACGCGGTCGCGGCGCGCGCCCAGAACGACCGAAACGCGGTCGAAAAAGCGGATCTGGTCCTGGAGATAGACACCCAGCTGCTTCTGGCTTTCCGTCGTGAAAGGCCCGCTGGGATCATAGGTCAGCAGCGCATCATAATCGATGTCGTAGAGGTCGACGATCTCGAAGCCGAAGATCCCGCGCTTCTGTACCTTGTTCCAGCTATAATCGATGCCGACCAGCAGCTTGTGCTCGATATTGGCGCCGGAGTTGAAATTGAGCTGAAGATTGTTGTCGGTCGAGAAGACGTTCATCCGCGCGTCGCTGGCATCGGCGTAGAGGCCGATGGTTCGACCGTCGGTGCCATAGACCGAGAACGGGTTCTGCGGGTTCGTGTAGCTGTCGGCGTAATGGGTTTTATATTCGAGGTCGCTGTCGATGTAGCGGGCCTTGAGGCTGAGCTTTACATTGTCCGAGAAGCGATGCGTGACCGATCCCCCGCCCTGGAGCGAGCGGCCGGCATAGCGGTCCCATCCGGCCTTGCCGACGAAAGTGTAGCGACCAAGCTGCTCGCCGGCGACCGTGTTGGGCCGGAACGTGCCGATGATCGGCAGGAACTGTGAGGTCGAACCGGTATCGTCCTCCTGATAGAGGCCGGTCAGCACGACATCGGTGTCCGGGGTGGGCTGCCAGCGGATCGAGGGCGCGAACATCACGCGGTCGTCGGGGACATGATCGACGTAGGTATAGGCATCGCGGGCGCAGCCGACGAACCGGACGGCGAGATTGTCGGCGAGCGCCAGGTTGACGTCGCCCAGCACTTCCTTGCGGTCATAGCTGCCATAGACGAGGTTGATTTCGCCGCGCGTGGTGAAATCGGGCGTCTTGCTAACAAGATTGACGAGGCCGCCGATCGAACCCTGGCCGAACAGCACCGAGGCCGGGCCGCGCACGATCTCGACGCGCGAGAAGTTGTACGGGTCGGAGGTGATCGAGGCGTAATAGCTGAAGATATCCCGCATGCCGTCGCGAAACTGCAGCGCATCGAGACCGCGGACGTTGAAGCCGTCGACGCGGGTGTCGCGGCCATAGGGGTTGGCGAGGACGCCCGCGGCATATTTCACCGTGTCGCTGATGCTGATCGCGCCCTGCGCCTGATATTGCTCTGCGGTGATGACCTTGATCGGCTGCGGCAGCTCCATCAGCGCGGTATCGGTCTTGGTTCCGGTGTAGCCGGTAACGACAATCGTCTCCTCGCCGCTGCCTGCATCGGTTTCAGCAGTGGCGGCTTCGGTAGCCGCGTCACCGGCGGAGGCCTCCGCCCCCTCGCCCGCCCAGGCCGAATTGGCGACAAAAGCCAGCGCGGCGGCTCCGCAAAGCGCGATCATTCGGACGGTCATGGCGTTCCCTTTTTGCGAGTCAATCTCAATTGGGGCGGCCGCTATAGCGAATACGTCGCAATAGCAAGCTATTAATAATCGTTTGCAATAGAGAGCGCTCGCGGCCACACAACGCACTTCGGGGCTCACTCTCCGCAGCCGCCAATGCCGCCCAGGCAAGTTCGAAAAAGAAAGGTCTCCATGAACAAGACTTTTGCGGCCCTGATGGCCTTCAGCTTCCTTGCGTCGCCCGCGACGGCACATGAGGTATGGATCGAACGCGACGGCAATGCGCCCGCGCGCATCTATCTTGGCGAGCCGGCGGAGGCCGTTCCCGAAAGCGGCGACCCCGAATTTCCCAAGCTGAAGACGCCGACGCTGTTCGTCGAAAGCCGCGACCACCCTGCCCCGCTCGTACGCCGCGCCAATCATATCGAAGCGGCGGTAAGCGCAGCGGGCGATGTGCGGCTTGTCGACGAGAATGTCTTCGAACCCTGGACGGGCGAAGACGGCAAGCTGCAGGGCGTCGTCTATCATGCGCGCGCCGGGCGATCCGAAACGCGCCACGCGCTCGACCTGGAAATCGTCCCGATTGCGGCGAACGGGAACCGCTTCGCTGTTCTGTGGCAGGGCAAACCACTGCCCGGCGCCAAGCTGACGGTGATCGACCCCGATCGCTGGACCAAAACCTATGTGGCCGACGACAAGGGTCTTGTCACCGCGCCCGAACGCGGCAAGGGCCGCTACCTGCTATCGACGAGCAACGAGGTCGCGGGCGAACGCCTGCTGGGCGGCAAGACCGTTGCGAGCACGGTACATGTTTCTACCTTGACCTTCGTCGCGCCCTGAGGTCGCCCCGGCCCCGCCGAGCGCGGGGCCAGCGGATCGTCGTCGGGGCGGCGCGGGCCGCCACGCCGCCCCGAACGCCGCCGCCCCGAACATCGATCAGAGGCGCAGCGGGCTCACCTCATGGATCCAGACATCGCGTCGTCGCGAGGTGCCGATCGATCGAATGGAGTTACTTCTTGATCGCCGGCACGCGCATCTCGATCATCGCGCGGCTCTTGCGTGATATTCCCCACAGCACGCCGGGCTGGCTTTCGTCCCAATCGATCGCCTGCCCTTCGGCTTCCATCGGCACCGTGGCGATATGGTCGAGCGTCGCGCCGCCCTTGGGCAACCGCGTGACATAAAGTTCGGGAAGATCATGTCCCGATAGCCACAGATTACCGTCAGGCCCGAAGCCGCCGCCCGAAATGCTCATCGGCGCGATCCGTTCGAGGATCGTTGCGGGCAACGCCCAGCTTTCGGTGCGACGCCATTCGGGGTCGAACTTGACGAGTACCGTGTGACGATGGTCGCGCGGAGGCTCGCCGCCCTTCGCATCATAATTGGCGAACATCGCCCACCAGTGCCCGTCGTGCCAGTCGACCCAGGTCAGCGAGCCGGTGCCCTGCCCTAGCGACACCGTCCGCTTGTGCGCCAGCGTGACGGGATCGAAGAATTCGACCGAGCTGGCATGCGGCACCGCCGGGAAGTTCGACGCGGCGCATACCAACTCGCCCTTGAGCAGCGCGCAGCTATTGATGTGCGGATAGCGGGCGGGATCGCCTTCCCACACGGTCACGCGCTCGCCGGTCTTGCGGTCGTAACGCGCGATCGTCCAGTTCGCGACGGCGTAGATGCCGGCGGGACCGGCCGCCACACCTTGCCGCGCTTCGGCGGCGGGGATGCGGCGGACGGTCTCTGCCGCATCGCCCTGCGAAACGGCAGGGGCAGGCGTCGCGGCGGTCGATGCGAGCAGCAGGATCGCGGCGAGCATCAGAAGTTCGCCGCCACGCCGAACCAGAAAGTGCGGCCATATTCGGCCGATTCCTGAAGATAGGCCTGCCCCGGACCGACGAGTTCGCGGCGGCCCTTGTTGGTCAGATTCTGACCCTCGGCATAAAGCGTGAAGTTCGGCGTCAGGCGGAAGTTGATATTTGCGTCGAGCGTCCCGCGATCCTTCCAATATTGGTCGGCGTTCGGGATCGTGTCGTTGATCGTTTCGAGAAAGCCGCCGATATAATTGTACGAAAGGCGCGCCTCGAACTTGTCCTTCTGGTAATAGACCGACGCGTTCCACACCGTGTCGGGCTGCAGGAACAGGCCGGTCACGCGCGGCCCGACACTGGTCAGGAAGGTGAACTTCGTGTCGAGGAAGGTCGCGTTCGCGCTGACGCCGAGCCCGTCGAACGGATCGGGAAGGAACGTCAGCGCCTGCTGCAGGTTGAGCTCCAGCCCCTTGATCGTTGCGGTTTCGGCGTTGCGCGGTTCGGCGACGAGCACATCCTCGGCCCCGCGGCCGACATCGATCCGCTCGACATTGGACAGGGTGAATATCTCGTTCTTGATCTTCTTGTGGAATAGCGCCGCCGAGATGACGCCATCCTTGGGATAAAATTCGAACGACAGGTCGAAACCACGGCTTTCACGCGGCTTCAGCCCCGGATTGCCGCGCGACAGCGTCGGCTGGCTACCATCGAAGCTGAGCGTTTCGGTCGCGGTGATCGAGCCATAGTCGGGACGGCCGATCGTGTTGGCATAGGCGCCGCGCACGACGAAACGGTCCGCGACGTCCCATCGGATGTGGAAGCTCGGCAACCAATTGTCATAGCTTCCGTCGGTCGTGATCCGGGTCAGCGTCGAGCCGACCGCGCGGAAGGCGTTCGACGAAACATCGGTGCGTTCATACCGCAGGCCGCCGAGCAAGGTGACGTTACCGATGCGCGTGCTGCCCTGAAGATAGGCGGCATAGACATCCTCGCTGACGTCGTAGTTGCCCGCAACCGACGCGACCGTCGCCGTGAAGTTGCCCTTGTTCGCTTCGTAGAAGGCGGGGAAAGCATCGGCGTCGATGCGGATCGGGATATAGAATTGATCGCGGATCGCCTTGGTCGGACCGTCGGTGACGACCTTGTCGAGCGTGTAGGTAAAACCGGTCGCAGCCCGATAGTCGGTACGCGGGTTGCTGTTCTCACGGTCAGTCAGACGAACGACGCCGCCCGTCTTGATCTTGAACCCGCCGTCATGGCTGTCGTCGCCGTACGTCAGGTTGAGACGGAACTGGCCGCTCTTCTCCAGCGATTTCTGAAGGTCGCTGCGCTGCTGCTGGAGATAGAAGTTGGTCGGGTCGACCGCCGCAGCGGCGTTCGTCGGGGTGAACACCGGATAAAAATCCGAGGTATCGTAGTGAAAAGCATAGCGCGTGCCATCGGCGTCGCGGGTGCGGAATTCGATGCTTTCATTGGGAACGCGCAGGCGACCGAGCGAGAAGACGGCGTCGCCATCGACCTTCAGCTTCTCACCGGCATCCCAGTCGAAGGCGGTACGGCCCAGCGCGACGAGGCGCTTCGTGATCGGCTGGTTGAGTTGAATGATGATACGGCCGCGCGCGATATCGCCGCTGGTCGGGGTCTGGTTCGCGACGTTGCCGATCGGTTCGATACGATATTCGATGCGCTCTTCATCATCCTCGGTGCGCGCGATGACGCCCGACAATTCCCAGCGAAAGCGATCCGACGGGCGCCATTCGATCTTCACATTGCCGCCGGTGCGCTGCTTGGTGTTGTTGTACCAGAAGAGTCGATGCTGGGTCGGCACCTGAATGCCGTTGCCGTTCGCCGCGCCCGAGTTCACCGGCGCGCCGGCCGCCGTATATTCGCGCACCGACGGGCTCGCGACCTCGATCTGCGGGATGTCGTAATCGAGCTGTTCCTGGCTCGCACCGATCACCACGCCCCATTCGTCGTTCGCACCAAAGGTCATGCCCGCTGCGAAAGCTATGCGGTACGACGGCTTGCTGTTCCGCACGTCGCCATTCTGCTCATAGATGCCGTAAGAAGCGACGCCGTTGAAAAAGGGTCGCTTCGCATCGAAAGCGCTGCGCGTCGCGATGTTGATGATGCCGCCGATGGCATTGGCGTCATTCTCCGGCGTCACGGTCTTGATGACCTCGATCCGCGCCGCCATCACCGAGGGGATGATGTCGAGCGGCACGGTGCGGCCCGACGAATCGACGCCCGACACCAGCGCCCCGTCGACGGTCGTGCGGTTATAGGTCGACTGAAGCCCGCGCAGCACCGGGAAGCGGGGTTCGCCCTGGTCTTCCTGCACCGACAGGCCCGGAATGCGGCGGAGCGCCGCGGCGGTATTATGATCGGGCAGCTTGCCGATATCGTCCGAGGAGATCGCGTCCATCACGACGAACGCATCGCGCTTTTCGGCGGTCGCTTCATATTGCGCACGGCGCTGGCCGGTGACGACGATCGTGTCGCCGTCGGCGCCTGCCTCGGCCTCGGCCACAGGATCGACCGGCGGTTCCGACTGCGCCAGCGCGGGAGTCGCGAAGAGGACGGCCGAGCACAGCAGAGCGACCCGGAAATTCGGGAGAGACGATTTCATTGTGGTGATTCCCCAGACGGTGTTGTTGTCGGGGCGCGGATAGGATTGTGCGTGGTCAGGGAAGTGACGGGACCATTGCACCGTGATGAAGCTAATATATCATTTCGATGAATCTGCGGGTCGGGAACGCGTCGTTTCACTTGCCGATGACGGCTTCCGGACGCGCATTGCGGATAGCAGCCATCGGCCTCGCGGCCGCAATTCCCTCTCTTCCCCGACCTTCGGACAACCATGCGTCCAGGCTATGCTCGATGGGCTTTTGCACGTAGGTCTGGGTTAACTCCGTTCCAACATTTGCCTCTATAAGATCCCTCCATGCGGTTAGCGACGATCACCAATTGGGCTTATGGCGCGACCGTCGTGCTCACGATCGTGTCGAGCACGACGATGATCTTCGCGTCGAACGCGCAGGATCGCGAACGCGCGGCGGTCGAGCAGCGCTATCTGCTCGATCAGGCGACCGCCGAACTCGGAACCGATATCTATGCGCTGAGCGATCGGGCGCGGCAGTTCGTCAATACCGGCGACCCCACCTATCTGGCCGCCTATCGCAGCGAGATAGCGGCGCTCAAATCGGTCGAGGACCGCATCCGACACGTCGGCGACGCCGGTGCAGCAGCGGGCGAGCTAGACGCGCTCAAAAAAGCCATCGCGCTTGCCGACACGCTCCACGACGAGCAGGAATCGGCGCTGAAGGCCCATGAAAGCGGACAGCCGGATGTCGCGCGCCAGATATTGTTCGGTGCCGAATATGAACGGCAACTCGACCGTTCGGAGCTTGAGGTCCAGCGCTTCCAGGACCGGCTGGACAGCCGCATCGAAGCGCAGGTTTCAGAGGCGACCGAGCTGTCCCAGCTTTGGAAGCGCATATCGGAGACGGTCCTCGTCCTGACCGCGCTTCTCGTCCTGTTTGTCCTCTATTTCATCTTCAAACAGCGCGTCCTTCACCCCGTCGTACGGCTGAGCGATGTCGTCAACCGGCTGGCAGTGCAGGATTATGCCGCCGAACCGCCAGAGTTCAGCCAGATCGACGAGATCGGCGACATGGCACAGGCGATCCGCATCTTCCGCGAGAATGGCCTTGAACGGCAACGGCTGGAAGCGGAGCGCGATGCCGACCGGACGATGCGCGACCTTCTGTCGCGAATGACGCAGCGGATGCAGGGATGCGATACGCTCCACGACCTGCAAGAAGTCATCCAGCGCTTCGTTCCAGAGATCGCACCGGGACTGCCGGGCCGGCTTTACCTGCTCGACAAGCGGCGCAACCTGGTGGTCGAGGCGGGTAGCTGGCTGGGGCCGGTCCGGTCGGCCGACCAGTTTTCGCCGATATCCTGTTGGGCACTGCGGCGCGGCCTTCGGCATCGCCCGGCCGGGGACAATGTCGATGTGCCGTGCGACCATATCCGATGGGATGCGGATCGCCCGGTCGACACCCTGTGCCTGCCGCTCACGGCGCAGCGCGAGACGCTGGGCCTGCTCTATTTCGAAATGCCGGAAGGCGAAACGGCGCGCAGCGCGGCGCAGCTCATCTATTTCGATATGCTCGCCGAAAATATCGGGCTGGCGATCGCCAATCTCCAGCTTCGCGATACGCTGCGCGAAATGGCGATGGCGGATTCCTTGACCGGCCTCGCCAATCGCCGGCAGCTCGGCCATGTCCTCGAAACACAGATCGCGCAGGCGGAGCGCCTTGGCGAACCGCTCGGGTGCCTGATGCTCGATGTCGATCATTTCAAACGCTTCAACGACGTGCACGGCCACGAAGCGGGCGACGCCGTGCTGCGCGCGGTCGGACAGGTGCTCGCCAATGTGACGCGCGATGCGGGCCTGGCCTTTCGTTATGGCGGCGAGGAATTCCTGATCCTGCTCCCGACCTTGTCGGTCGAACAGGCCGAAGAGCGCGCGCAGGATATCAGGGGGCGCATTTCGGCGCTCGAACTCGGGCACGGCGGCAAGGATCTGGACCCCGTCACGGTCTCGGTCGGGATTGCAGTGGCACCGATCCACTGCGGGTTCGATCGGCTGGTGCGGACCGCCGATGCCGCCTTGCTGCGCGCCAAGACACTTGGGCGTGATCGCGTGGAAGTGGCTCAGCTACGCAAATCATCGTCGGAATAGCCGAAGATAAGGCCATCATTGCTTACGGTCGCTGACACGGCTTCCGCTTCCAGGGCGGGAATAGGAAAAGCGGACAAGCCGGTCGATTTCTTGTGATTTTCTGAAAGAAGCCCTTATCACTCGGTGCAGGGGGAAATGGGGTGGACGCGGCAGCGGGGAAAATCTCGGCACCGACCGACTGTGCCTTGCAGGCGATCCTGTTCGGCGCATTTGCCGTGACGACGCTCCACGGCACCACGATCACGATTTCCAGTCGGCGCGCGCGAGCGCCTTTGGCCAGTCTGCACCTTTCCCCCGATGAAGCGCCGGACTGCGACCAAGTAAGCTGCTCTGGCTCAGCCGCGATCGTCGGACTGCATCGCGTAACCGGGGAGAGTAAGCATGCCCTATCGTAATGCCTGGATCTGGTGCCTCGCGATCATCGCGATGACCGTCGTCGCCTTCTGGCCGGGCTATTTCTCGCAGCTCGGCGAAGCAAAGATCGCATGGCACGTTCATGCGATCACCGCGACCGCATGGATCCTGCTGATCGCGGCGCAAAGCTGGTCTATCGACCGCGGCGGCCGCGCGCTGCACCGCAGCCTGGGGCTCGCGATCTTCGTGGTGGTGCCGTTGTTCCTGGTCGGCGGCGCCGGGGTCGAACATAGTATGGCGATCGCAACCGGATCGGGAAAAGACCCCTTCTACGATCTATGGGGCCCGTCGCTCGGCATCTATGACTTCGTCGCCTCCGTCGGGTTCGTCGCGCTCGCCGCGATGGCGCTGAAGGATCGCCGCAATGTCGCGCGCCACGCCGCCTGGCTGCTCGCGACGCCGTTGCTGTTGGTCGGCCCCGCTCTGGGCCGCATCTATAATGCGCATCTGCCCGGCCTCATCATCAACGGACCACAGGATTTTCCGCTGTTCCGTTGGAGCGTCCATCTGGGCGGGCTGACGGCGGTCGCGGTCGCGCTTTGGCTGTGGTCGCGCCATCGCCGTCACGGCCGACCTTGGCTGATAGTCGCAGGCATCAACCTGCTCGAATCGCTGCTCTTCGAAACCATCGGCTTCATGCCCGCATGGAAGACGGTCTTCGTCGCCTTCGGCACCGTCCCGATCGCCGTTCATTCGCTCGGCGCCATACTGCTCGCTGCCGCCGCGCTCTGGTGGGGCTGGCGCAGCGTCCCGCCGCGCCGCACCGGTCCGATGGAGGCAATGGCTTGAACGACCGGCGAACCGCAAGGCGCGGTCGAGCTCGGCGACAGCCCCTGCCTTTCTGGTCGACGCAATCCGAATTGGACAAATGGCGACGCTATTGGTATCGATGTCATGCGAAAGGAATTCCATGCTCGATCCCGATATCGCGGCCTTGGTGGGCCAGCCGCAGGAGATGCCTCCCTTAAGTCCCGACATCATTCCGATGATGCGCGCCAATATGGCGATGATGGCGGCGGCGATGCCCGGCACGGATATCGACCATGTCGAGAATTTCGACGCCGACGGCGTTCCGGTTCGCCTGTATCGGCCCGCGTCGGACACGCCCCCGCCGCTCCTCGTCTTTCTGCACGGCGGCGGCTGGATGTTCGGCGATCTCGAAACGCATGATTCGATGACGCGCCATCTCGCGGCCGCGAGCGGCTGTGCGGTGCTCGGCGTCGGCTATCGCCTCGCGCCCGAGCACAAGTTTCCGGCGGGCCTCGACGATGCGATGACGGCCCTTGACTGGGCCCGCCGTTCGGCCGCCGACCTTGGCTGCGACCCCGATCGTATCGCGCTCGGCGGCGAAAGCGCGGGGGGCAATCTCACCGCCGCGGCAACGCTACGCCTCCGTGACGAGGGCCAGGCGCAGCCGCTGTTCCAATTGCTCATCCATCCCGCGACCGACATGAGCTTTTCACTGCCATCTTTCACCGAGATCGCGGCCCCCGGCCTGTCGAAAACCTATCTCGATGCGTGCCGCGAATATTATCTCGGCGATGTCTCCGAAACGCATCCCCTTGCCTCGCCACTGCGCGCCGAAAGCCACGCCGGACTTGCGCCCGCGATCCTTCTCACCGCTTCCGAAGATCCCCTGCGCGATGATGGCGAATATTATGCCGCCGCGCTCGTCCGCGCCGGGGTCGAAACGCTCGCGCGTCGGTTGCAGGGGCTGCCCCATGGCTTTCAGTTCCTGCCGATCACGATTCCTGCGGTCGCGGCGGCCAACGACTTGATCGGGGGACTGGTTCGCCGCTACTTCGCGGCTACATAGGGTCAGGATTTTTCGGGGGACACGCATCGATGGGCAGGATCGGCAAGGACGAGCGCCCGACCATGGAAATGGTCGCGACGCTGGCCGGTGTCTCAAAGATCACGGTGTCGCGCGCGCTGCGCGGCAGCAGCCTCGTCCGCCCGGAGGTCCGCGAGCGCATCGTCGAGGTGGCGAACAAGGTCGGATACCGGATGAACGTCGCGGCGCGCAGCCTCCGCACGCGCGAAACGCGGACGATCGCGGTCGTGATTGACCAGATCGACCCTGGCCGCCAGTCGCACACCGATCCGCTGATCCTGTCGATCATCGGCGGCCTGCTCGAAACGCTGACCCCCGCGGGCTATTCGACGCTGCTCACGACCAACGAGCATTTCCTGTCGTCGAGCGCGGTCGGTGCCGATGGCGCAGTGATGCTGGGCCAGGGCGAAGGCGCGCATCGGGTAACGCAGGTATCGGCGATCAATCTGCCGATGGTCGTCTGGGGCGAACCCGTTCCGGGCGTCAGCGTCAAGGTCGTCGGCAGCGACAACCGCATGGGCGGCAAACTCGCCGCCGAACATCTGGTGAGCCGCGGAGCATCACGCCTCCTGTTCCTCGGCGACATCCAGCATCCGGAAATCGCCGCTCGTCTCGAAGGATTTCGTGAGGCGCTGGCGTCGAGCGAAGCCCGGCTCGTCGACGCCCTGCCCTGCGCCTTCACGGCCGAAGGGGGCGCCGAGGCCGTGCGCGCCGCGCTCGACGCCGGCACGACATTCGACGCCGTCTTTGCCGCAAGCGACTTCATCGCCGCCGGCGCCTGCGACGCGCTATCGGCGCGTGGCCTTTCCGTACCTGAAGACGTCGCGATCGTCGGCTTCGATGATGCGCCGATCGCAAGCGTCCATCGTCCGTCGATCAGCTCGATCCGACAGGATGGCGCCGAGGCCGGCCATGCGCTCGCCAATGCCGTCATGGCCCTGATCGAAGGCAAGTCATCCACTGCGGCGCACGCGCTCCCCGTCGAGCTCATCGCGCGCGAAACGAGCCGCTGACGCTTCAGCCGAGCTGTCTACGAAAAAAGTCGGCGATAATCGCATAGGTTTCGACCGATTCGGGCAGGTCGACGTCCATATGATGCGCGTGCCACAGGCCGTCGAACAGGACGAAGAGGGCGTCGACGCCGGCCGCGAGCAGTCGCCGATGCATGACCGACACGGCACTCGCCGCGAAATCGCGTGTCGCGGAGATCAGCAGGCTCGGCGGAAAATGCGCGAGCAATTCGGGATGCTCGGCGGCGAGCACGAGCGGGTCGGCAAGATCCGCACCCTGGAAATAGGGAAGCTCTTCAATCCTGGGCGCCGCTGCACCGCCCGCACGCGGGTCGAACAATGGCTGCGCCAGCGCTGCATCGCCCGCGAAGGGCACCGGCGCGCCGTGGAATATTCCGATCGCACCGGGCTTCGCCTGCCCGTCACGGAGAAGGCGCGCAACCGCCTGGGTCGTCAGAACCGCGCCCGCGGAGCAGCCGTAAAGGCCGACCTTCGCCGGATCGACCGTTTCGATCACGGCGCGATAGACCGCAACGACGTCTTCGACCGCAGCGGGATAGACATGCTCGGGCGCAAGGCGATAATCGACCGCAAGAACGCGCATGCGCGCGACCGCAGCGACCGGCACCGCCTCGAGCAGCGCGCCGGGTCCCTCGCCCCACATGAAGGCCCCGCCGTGGAGGCATATCAGAACTGGCGTATCGGCCGCGCCGCCCGTTGGCGCCACGTCATACACCGTCACCCCCGCGACGGAGCGCTCGACAATCTCGACGGCATATTTCGCCCGTGCCTTGTCGAGCAGGCGCTGGTTGTAATCGCGGAAGAAGGGCCGCGCGGCAGCGAGATCCGACGGCGTGGCGGATTCTTGCAGGAACGCGCCGAACCGCGCCTTGGCTTCGTCGCTTACCCACGGCCCGAATTGGTCGGCGTCGCTCATCCCACTTACCTTCTGTTATCGATAGCAGCAGCTAATTCCAGCTATTGATAGCCTTTCCTGTATCTTGCGCAAGACCTATTGACATCGATATCATTTTGTCCCATCCGCATCATCGACCGGGCGAATCCGGCTATCCTTTGGGAGGGAAGTGATGATTTCGATGCGTTCCGCCTTTCTGCTTGCGCTCGCGAGCAGCGCGAGCTTGCTGCCCGCGGCCGCCCTTGCGCAGACCGAAACGCCGCCGACGGACGAAACCGGCGCCTCGGCCGACGAAGGCACTGGCCTCAACGACATTATCGTCACCGCGCGTCGCCGCGAAGAGAAGTTGCAGGACGTGCCGATCGCCGTCACCGCCTTCACCGACGAGGCGCTCGAACAGAGGGGCGTCACCGACCGCACCTCGCTCGCCGACAACACCCCTTCGCTGTTCACGATCAGCGGCGGCTACCCGCGCGAGTTTGCCTATTTCGCCCTGCGCGGTCAGGGGCCCGCGTTCGGATCGACGCCGGGCGTCGTCAACTATTTCGCCGAGGTTCCGAACAGCGTGAATGTCGACGGCCGCGTCGGCACCTATTTCGATCTCGCCAACATTCAGGTGCTGGCGGGGCCGCAGGGCACCCTGTTCGGCAAGAACGCGACCGGCGGCAACATATTGTTCGAGCCGGTGAAGCCGAAGGACGCGTTCGAGGGCTATGTCCGCGTCCAGCTCGGCAATTATGACGACCGTCGGATCGAAGGCGCGCTCAACACGCCGATCGTTCCCGGCCGGGTGATGCTGCGCATCGCCGGCGAAGTCGGGCGCCGCGACGGCTATACCAAGGACGTCGGTCCCTTCTTTGCAGGCAAGGACTACGACAACCTCTCCTATGAGAGCTTCCGTTTCGGCCTGACCGTGCGGCCGAGCGACAATGTCGAGCTCTATACGATGCTGCGCTATTATCATTCGGACAACAATGGCGGCGGCACCGTGCTCGCGGCCTTCAACCCCGCGGCGGGCGCCGATCTGGGCCCGCCGTTCGGCTTTATCCCGGTGCTGGCCTTCTACCCCGGCGCCGCGACCGCGGTCGCGCAGCAGCAGGCGCGCGGGCCCCGCCGCGTCTCCTATGACCTCGACCAGTTTTCGGAGACGAAATATTGGCAGGTCATCAATCAGGCCTCGGTCCAGCTGACCGACACGATCAAGCTGCGCAACATCGTCAGCTATTCGGAGCTGCGCACGATCTACGGCTATGACTATGACGCGACGATCTATCCGCTCGCGGGCCAGCGCGGGCGCATCCCGACGATCGCGCCCAATTTCTTCACCGAAGAGCTGCAGCTCCAGGGCACCTTGTTCGACGATGCGGTCGATTTCTCGGTCGGCGGCTATCTCGATCGCCAGAGCTGGAGAGACCCCGCCGGTATCGAGCAATATACCTTCTTCCCCATCGGCACGCTGATCCCGCCGATTTCGGGCTACTTCACCAATCGGAACCGCAGCGAAGCCGTGTTCGGACAGGCGACGGTCGACCTCGGCAAGCTGTCGCCCGCGCTCACGGGCCTCAGCGTCACGGGCGGACTGCGCTATACCTGGGAGCATAGCTTCACCTCGCAGACCATCGGCGGCCCGCCCGCCGTGTCGGGTTCGGTCGACAGCGACTATCCCAGCTATACCGCGACGCTCGACTATGACGTGACGCCCGGCGTCCACGTCTATGTCACCGCGCGCGACGCCTATAAGTCGGGCGGCGTCAACGGCCCCGTTCCCGTCGGCTCGCAATATCGCATCTACGCGCCCGAACGCCTGTCCGACGTCGAGGTCGGGCTGAAGTCGCAATTCTCGATCGGCAATGTCGACGTCCGCGCGAACGTCGCCGCCTATCGCGGCATCTATGACGATATCCAGCGCACCACGGTCGAAGCGGTCCAGACGCCCAGCGGCCCGGTCCTGCTCAACGTCACCCGCAGCGCCGCCAAGGGCAAGATCGAGGGCGTCGAGCTGAACCTCGCGGTCGTCCCGGCGCGCGGGCTGACGCTGAACGGCAGCTACTCCTACATCGACGCGCGCTATACCAAGGTCGCCGATGCGAATGCGGGGGCGATCCTGAACGGCGCGCCCTTCCCCTATACGCCCAAGCATAAATTCTCGATCGGCGGCTCTTACGAAACCTCGCTCGGGTCGGCCGGCGACCTGATCATGGCGGTCAATTATGTGCGCCAGACCAAGGTCTCGACCGCGCAGACCAACTCGTCCTTCTACAATTTCCTGCCCGCCTATGGCCTGCTCAACGCCAGCATCGGGCTGAAGGACCTCGGCGGCCGCCCGATCGACGTGACGCTGTTCGCGAACAACATCACCAACGAGGCAAAGCCGGTCGGCGTGCTCGACCAATATGCCGGCAGCTCGGGAACGGTGGGACTGACCTATAACGAACCGCGCACATATGGCGTGCGGATCGGCTACCGGTTCGGGAACTGAGCGGATGACCTACACGCCCCCGCCCCAGCCGCCCATCGCGTCGACCGTCAGCGCAGAGGCGCGCGCGGTGATGACGCCGATCCTCGATCCCGCCAGCCAGCCGCCGATCACGGCCGAGATGCTGCTCGATCCCGACGCGCTGGCCTTCATCCGGTCTTCGTCCGCCGCGATGCTCAAGCCGCTCGCGGATGCCCGCGCCGCGCGCCATGGGGTCGAGGTCGAGGACGGCCTCCATGGCGGCGTTCCGGTCCGCATCGTCCGCAAGGCCGGCACGGCGGCATCCGAAGACCGTCTGCTGATCAACTTCCACGGCGGCGGCTTCGTCCTCGATTCCGGATCGCTCAACGAATCGATCCCGATCGCGGGACTGACCGGCATCCCCGTCGTGACGGTGGACTACCGCCTCGCGCCGGAGCATCCGTTCCCGGCCGCCGTCGATGATGCCCTCGCGGTGTATCGCGACGCGCTGACGCGCCATGCGCCGTCGGCGATCGGCATCTTCGGCACCTCGGCAGGCGCGATCCTGTCATTGCAGCTTCTCGCCCGGCTAAAGGCGGAGGGCCTGCCCCTTCCCGCTGCGGCCGGCCTGCTTTCCGGCGCCGGCGACCTGGGCGTGGTCGGCGATTGCGAGGCGTTTTTGCCGTCGCTCAGCGCGGGGCGCCCGTCGACCGAGATGCTCGACAGCTATTGCACCGCGACACCGCGAAGCGATCCCTTGCTTTCGCCGATCCGCGGCGACCTGTCGGGCCTGCCGCCGGTGATGGTGATGGCCAGCACGCGCGACCAGCTGCTCAGCCACAGCCTGCTCGTCGACCGCGCGCTGCGCGCCGCCGGGGTCACGGTCGACCTGCGCGTCTATGAAGGGATGATGCATGCCTTCTGGGCGTGGATCGAGTGCCCCGAAACCGACGATGCGCTTGCGGCGCAGGCAGATTTCCTTCTCCGACACCTGCCCGGTTGATGCGCGCGGAGCCCAGCCCCGCCGACCTGTTCGGGCCGCTGCTTGCCAAGGTGCAGGAACGCGCCATCCTGCCCGACGGCAAGACGTTCGTCGATGCGGTGCCGCGGCGTCCCGTCGCCGAGATCATGCGCGATTTCGGGTGCCTGCCCGCCGGAGACGAGGCGCTGCGCTCTTTCATTGCAGCCAATTTCGACCTGCCCGCCGCGTCAGAAGGCGCGCGGCCCGCGGTCCTGCCGCTGCGCGACCATATCCGCGCGCTGTGGAAAGACCTGGCCCGCGCGCCCGAACGGGCCGCCGGCGGGTCGGCCCTGCCCGTTCAGCATCGGCACGTCGTGCCCGGTGGACGCTTCCGCGAGATCTATTACTGGGACAGCTTCTTCACGATGCTCGGCCTCGTCCGCGATGGCGAGCTGGAACTGGCCAACGGCATCGTCGATGCGCTCACCGACCTGATCGAGGCCCACGGCCACATCCCCAACGGATCGCGCACTTACTATCTCGGCCGATCGCAACCGCCGCTGTTTCACATGATGGTCGAGCTGCTCGGCGACGACAGGTCAAAGGTCGCGGCGCGCCGACTATCGGCGATGAAGCGCGAACATGCCTGGTGGATGGAGGGCGCCGAAACCCTCGCGCCCGGCGCCCGGCACGCGCGCGTCGCCCGGATTGCCGATGGGCATCTTCTCAATCGCTATTGGGATGCCCGTAACACGCCGCGCGACGAAAGCTGGCGGGAGGATGTCGCGACGGCGGCGGAGAGCGGCCGGCCGGTCGGCGACGTCTATCGCGATCTTCGCGCGGGCGCCGAAAGCGGATGGGATTTCTCGTCGCGCTGGCTGGATGGCGATGCCCTGTCGTCGATCCGAACCACGGCGATCGCGCCGGTCGACCTGAATGCCTTTCTGTTCGGCCTGGAAATGGCAATCGCCGCGAGCGGCGATGCGGAGGCCGGACGCTATGCCCAAATGGCCGACGCGCGGCGAGAGGCGATGAACCGCCATCTGTGGAATGCCGCGGACGGATATTTCGCCGACTATGACATCGACGGAGGCGCAATCCGGTCGCCGCTCACCGCCGCTTCTCTGGCGCCGCTCCTCGTCGGCGCGGCGACGCAGGCACAGGCCGATGCGACGGCAGAGGCGGTCGAAAAGAGGCTGCTTGCGCCGGGCGGACTGAACACGACGCTCGCGCGGTCCGGCCAGCAATGGGACCGCCCGAACGGATGGGCGCCGCTGCAATGGATCGCGGTCGCGGGTCTCCAACGCTATGGTCATGACCGGGTCGCCCGCGAGATCGCGCACCGCTGGGTAAGGACGGTCGGCACGACCTTTGCCCGCACGGGCCTGCTGTTCGAGAAATATGACGTCGAACAGGCAGACATCGGAAGCGGCGGCGAATATCAGACGCAGACCGGCTTCGGCTGGACAAATGGCGTCACAGCCGATTTTATCGACAGCTACGACCTGTCGCCACCGACGGAATAACCGCGGCGCGCCGCGAAAGGAGAGACGATGCTGCCCGGTTTGATGCAGGACGCGCCGCTTCAGATCAGCGCTATCCTGACCCATGCCGCCCGCGCGCATGGCGAGCGCGAGATCGTCTCGAAACTCGTCGATGAGCCGCTGTGGCGGTATGACTGGGCGGGTTGCGAGCGACGCTCGCGGCAGGCGGCACAGATGCTCGGCAGGCTCGGCATCGGCAGCGGCGATCGCGTCTCGTCGCTCGCCTGGAACACCCACCGGCATCTCGAACTCTTCTATGCCGTTCCCGGCATCGGCGCGGTCCTGCACACCGCCAACCCCCGGCTCAGCGATGACCAGATCGCCTTCACGATCAACCATGCGGGCAGCCGCGTCCTCTTCTTCGACGCGAACCTCGCCGATCTCGTCGAACGGCTGAAACCGATGCTGCCCGCGATCGAGCGCTATGTGCTGCTCGGTGCACCCTATGAAGAGCTGATCGCGGTCGAGGACGGCGCTTATGATTGGCCGCGCTTCGACGAAAAGGCCGCCGCCTTCCTTTGCTACACCTCGGGCACGACCGGCGATCCGAAGGGCGTGCTGTACAGCCACCGCTCGATCGTGCTGCACGGCATGGCCGCCGGTCTCAACAGCGCCTTCGGGTTCAGTGCCTTCGATACCATCATGCCCTGCTCGTCGATGTATCATGCGACCGCCTGGGGCCTGCCCTTCACGGCCGCGATCAACGGCTGCAAGCTCGTGCTGCCGTGCGACAGGATGGACGGCGCCAGCCTTTCGGATCTGATTCTGGGCGAAGGCGTCACCTTCTCGGGCGGCGTGCCGACGATCTGGACGATGTATCTGACCCATCTGGAAAACAGCGGCCAGGGCGTCGGCGATCTCAAACGCCTCGTCATCGGCGGCTCGGCGGTCCCGCGTGCGATGGCCGAGACCTTCCGCGAACGCTACGGCGTCACCGTGCTGCAGATCTGGGGCATGACCGAAACCAATCCGCTCGGCGTGATCGCGACCCCGACCCCGCTACTGATGGCCGAGGGCGCGGATTTCGCAACCGAGACGATCCTGACGCGACAGGGCCGGATGCAGTTCGGGATAGAATTGCGGATCGTCGACGACCTGGGCACGCCGCTGGCATGGGATGGAGAGCAGGCGGGCAAGCTGCAGGTGCGCGGACCATGGGTGGTCGATCGCTATTACCCCGACCTGGCCGCCGCCGATGCCGACGGCTGGTTCGACACCGGCGACATCGGGACGATCGACCGCTTCGGCTTCCTGCGCCTGACCGATCGCGCGAAGGATGTGATCAAGTCGGGCGGCGAATGGATCAGTTCGATCGACCTCGAAAACGCCGCGGTCGGCTGTCCCGGCGTCCGCATCGCCGCCGTGATCGGCGTCCACCACCCGAAATGGGAAGAACGGCCGCTGCTGGTCATCGAGGCGCATGAGGGCGAGACCCTATGCGCCGAACAGATCCGCGCGCATCTTGAAACCCGTGTCGTGCGCTGGTGGATGCCCGACGATATCCTGTTCGATGCGGTACCGCTTACCGCGACGGGCAAGATCGACAAGAAAACGCTGCGCGACCGCTATCGCGACCATCTGGCGAACGGCTGAGCCGCCGGATCATTTTCCGGCGGCGTCGAGCTTTTCTTTCAGGAAGCGCGCGACGATCTCGTTCGCCTGATCGCTTTCGGGAATGGCCATATAGGCCCAGAAGGCATGCGGCAGACCGTCGAACACCACGAGCCGCGCATCGGCCCCCTTCTCGTGCAGCGCCCGCGCAAAGATCGACGTCGGGCTGAGCAGGAAATCGCGCGAACTGGTCATCAGCAAGGTCGGCGGAAACCGCGACACGTCGCCACGGATCGGCGATAGAATCGGGTCGATCATCGGCGTGGCGCCGGCATAGGCGGCAACCCAGTCGAAGCCCGGCCCAGGCATCCAGCTCTCGGAATCGCCGCGCACCGACAGATCGGCGCTACCCGACAGAAACCCCAGCGCCGCCGGCATCGGGCGGCCCAGGCTCTGAAGCTTCGCCACCAACTGCCCCGACAGGCACGCGCCGGCCGAGGTGCCGAACACCGCGATCCGGTTCGCCTGCCGATCCTTTTCGAGCGCCTGGTAGACGGCGAGCGCGTCATCGAGCGCGGCGGGATAGGGATGCTCGGGCGCCAGGCGATACAGAACCGCGACGACGGGCAAGCCGGTGCGCGCGGCGATCGGGATCGTCTCGGTCAGCGAGCCCGAATCGATCGCAAAGCCGCCGCCGTGAAGGTTGAGCAGCACCGGCCCCTTGCCCAACGCATTCACGCCTTTGGGATAGACGATCCGCACCGGCACCCCGGCGATCGTCGACGCCTCGACGCGCACGTCATATCGCTTCTGAAGCTCCGTCCCCATCGCGCCCTGCATCGCGTCGATAAACTTGCGGATATCGGCGATCGGCGGCAGCGGGTCGGGCATCGCCTGCGCGGCGGCGGCGGCGGTCGCCGCCTTGCCTTCGGGGCTCACCGTGTCGGGCAGCGGCCAATTCTGCATGTTCAGGGTCGGCGCCGCGGTCTGCGCAAAGGCGGATGCGGAACAGGCGCCCGCCAGCAGCGCGGCCAGAAACATGGTCTTGTAACGTGTCATGATTCGACTCCCGATGCGGACAATCCGTCCGTGTTGATCTCCGTCTTCCGGTCCGTACGCGGCCACGCGCACAGCGCGCCCAGCAGCGCGAGCACCGCCATGGCGAGATAGGCGACCGCCAGGCCATAGGACCAAAGCAGCCCCGATCCCGCCGTCGCGACCGCAAGCACCAGCCCCAGCAGCACGGCGTTCATTCCCTGCGCCGTCGCGCTGAGATGCGTCGGAACGCGCTGCGCGATGACCAGCATGATGCCCAGGATCGTTCCCGTCGCGGTGATGCCGTTCAGCAACTGTCCGGCGACGAGGACTGGCAGCGCCGGACTGGTCGCCATGATCGTCCAGCGCAAAGCTGCGGCGAACGCCCCCGCGACGATCAGCAGCCGCGGATCGCGGTTGCCGAGCAGCTTCGCGCCGAACCAGAACGCCCCGATCTCCGCCGCGACGGCCAGCGCCTGCAGCAGGCCGATCGTCGTCGTCGATATCCCCTGCGCTTCCCACTGGATCGCGCCGAAGCTGGTCAGCACGCCGTGGCTACCCATGATCAGCGAGGCGGCGACCATCGCGAGGACCAAGCCCCGATCGCCGACCAGGTCGCGCCATCGGCCGCCGGTCACCTCGCCGGCGGTGGAAAGCCTGCGGTCAGAGGGAAGCAGGAAGGCAACGATTGCGGGGGCGATCAGCAGCACCGCGATCATCAGCGGCAGCATCTTGATCCCGGCGACCCCGATCGCCCAGCCCGCCGCGGCATTCGACGCGACGACCGCGATCGAGCCCCAGACGCGCAAGCGCCCGAAATCGAGCGAGCGGCTGCGCACCGCCATCACCGCATAGGCATCGGTCAGCACCGGGATCTGGTCCCAGACGATCGAAAAGAAGATGACGATGACGATACGACCGGCGTGGTCCGGCTCGCCAAGCAGCAACAGCACGATGGCGGCGGAGGCGAGCGAGGTATAGGCGATCGCGTTGCGAACCCATCCGCGCCGCCCCACGAAGGCAGAGAAAGGCGCGACGGTCAGCAACCGCAGGACCATCGGGATCGCCAGCAGCACCCCGATCTCCTCGGCCGATGCCCCCGTCGTTTTCAGCCACAGCGGCAGGAAGGCGAAGAATCCGTAGTGGATATACAGCGCCAGATAGAGACCGGAAACCCCGGCCCCCAGTCCTCCGAACCCGCCGCCGACGTCCGGCGGCCGCACCTCCGGCGATGCGCAGTCAGGCTTCGAATCCATTTTCCTCTCCCTAGAGGATGGCGCTTACCCTTAATTGTTATCGATGTCATTTAGAATTTGAAGGCGCATGCCGATTGGCCGCCGAGGGCGGGACAGGCGGTCCGATTCATCCGATTCAAGGGAGGGGCGACCGAGCGACGGCCGCCCCTCCTTCGGATCAATCGTCAGATCATTTGGTCGTGTAGCCGCCGTTGACGAGGATCGTCTGGCCGGTCATCCACCAGCCCTCCGACACCAGCATGCGGATCCACGGCACGATGTCCGCGATATCGGTAAGGCCGGTTTTCGTGAACGCCGACAGCGCGGCGGCGGACTTGTGATACGCCTGCGCATCGGCCGCCTCGGCGGGGTAGAAGAACGGCGTGTCCATCGGCCCCGGACCGATCGCGGTCACCGAAATCCCCCGCTCGCCGAACTCCTTCGACGCGGCGCGGGTGAAATGCTCAACCGGTGCCTTCGTCCCGGCATAGGCGGCATAAAAGGGCGTGTACGCACCGAGCAGCGACGTGACGAGCGTGCATATCTTGCCATTGTCGTTCAGGTGCTTGCCCGCTTCCTTGATAAAGAAGAACGCCGACTTCGAATTGACCGCGGTCATCTCGTCATATTCGGCTTCGCTGATCTCGGTGAAGGGCTTCTTCAGGACCTTGCCCACCGTGTTGATCGCGATGTCGGGCCGGCCGATCGCCGCGATCGTGTCGGCGAAGAGCTTTTCCATCGCCGCCGCGGACGTGAGGTCCGCCTGGAACGCGACCGCCTCCGCCCCGGCCGCGCGGATCGCGGCGAGCGTTTCCTCGGTCTCCTTGGCCGAGGCCGCGGTGTTGTAATGGACCGCGATCGCCCTTGCCCCGGCGGCAGCAAGATCGCGCGCGACGAGGCCGCCCAGATTCTTGCCGCCACCGGCGATCAGTACAGTCTTACCCTTGATGCTATGATCCGTCATGGCTGGTCTCCTTGATTGACGGCGGGAGGGACGCCTCCATGGTTGCGGAGGCGCTGTCGTCCCTGCGAATACGGCCCTCCCCGCTTGCGCGCTTTCAAATTCTGGCGCATTTTTGACCCCGGTGCCGTTAGCGACCGCGTCGACGAGGAGGCCGATTGAAAGAAGCACAGCTCGCGATCTGGGATGGCAGAAGGCCCCTGTCGAACCGCAAGGTCCTGATCCGCCGCGACGTCCGGATCGGCCAGGTCGCGATAACCGTGGCCGCGGAAAGCCTCCTGAAACCCACCGACTGGACGTTGAACGAGCGCCATAATTCCATCGTGATCCATCTGGGCGGGCATCTCGACCGGATGGAATATGCGTTTTCGCGCGGCCCCTCGGGCTCGGCGATCCCGTCGCCCGGCGACATCTGGATGATTTCGGCGGACAGCCGCTATGCCGCGCTGGCACAGGGCACCGAGGCGCGGTTCGTCGAGCTGGGGGTCCCGACCGCGCTGCTGGCCGACATCGCGATGCCCTCGCGCGCCCGGCACCGCGACGATTTCCTCGCCAAAACGACCCCGGCAACGACCTGTCGCAAATGGCTGCCCGCGCGCTCGTCGACGCGCTGCACCAGCATCTGCTCGACCGCTACGGACCCGGCCGCAGAGCCCCGGCATCGCAGGGCCTGTCGTCGCTGGGACGCGTGACGCTGGTCGATGCGATCCAGGACCGGCTCGATTCGCAGCACAGCCTGTCGGGGCTCGCCGCGCTCGTCGACATGGACGTCCGCCGCTTCACCGATGCCTTTCGCCAGGCCTTCGGCCTCACTCCCTGGCAATATATCCTGCGCGCCCGGCTGGAGGAGGCGGCGCGGCGGCTGCGCCATACAAGGGACAGCGTGACCGACATCGCGCTATCGGTCGGCTTTGCCAGCCCAAGCCACCTGACCGCGGCCTTCAGCCGGCAGTTCGGCCTCCCCCCGTCCCGCTATCGCGCCGAGGTGCGGGAATAGCGACGGCGCCCCCGGGCCTCATTCGCCCAGCGACAGCGCCAGGTCGACCAGGTCGCGCTCGCCCGGCTTCAACCGGCGCCGCAACAGCCGCTCGATCTCGTCCACCGCTTGCCGCGTCACCTGCGGCGGCGTGGCCTTCAGCACGGTCCCGACGCCGACGGCGCGGCGGCGGTCGATCGCCTCCATCCCCGCCGGCCAGCGATCGGCATCCTTCTTCAGCTTGGTGAGAAGGACCGAATTCTCCATCTCGGTCACCATGCGCATGTTCGATCCGGCCAGCGCGGGCTTCAGGTCGGCGGTGACCCCGCTTTCGATCCAGTGGTTCACCGCGTCGGCGAAATCCATGCCGCCATGATCGACATTCAGCGGGATGGCGAACACGACGCTCGGCTTCGGCCCGCCGGTCCGTACCTCCAGCGCGAATTCGATCGACCCCGCGTCGCGCGGCCGCAGAATGACCGAGATGCTGTCCAGGTCCCGGGCAAAGCCTGGGTCGGCGAACGCCTCCTTCAACACCTCGCCGCGATTATAGTCGAACCGGTTTCGGAGCGTGTCCTTCATCGCCTCTTCCAGGCGGCCCGCATCCGACCGCATCCGCGCGATCTTCGCATCCAGCACGCGGATGTCCGCTGCCCCCTTCAACGTCTTTCGCCTTTCGACCGCCTTTTCGACCTCGCCTCTCAGCGTCAGCAGCTTGCGGCGATCGGGGCCATAGCGCTCGACGAATTCGGTCAGGATCTTGTCGATGCGCTCCGGGTTCAACCGGCGTTCCCAATGGGCGAGCAATCGCCGCGACAGTTCGGTGGCGCGCTCGGCCGCCGCGCGCTCGGCGGCATATCTGTTTTTGATCCGGGCCTCGGCGGCGGGGGACAGGCCGTTCTGCCGACGCCGCAGCGCCGCGATCTCGCTGGCTTCGGCGGTATCGATCGCGCGCCGGTGCAGGTCGAGTTCCTGCTCGGTACGGCCCAGGAAATGCGCCGTGTCCTTCGTCGGCCGCTGCATGCGCTGCCGGCCCGCGCCGCGGCTTTCGGACGCCAGCCGCTCGCCGCGTTCAAACAGGGTACGGATTTCGTCGCGAATCTGCATCCGGGTCCGCGACGGCGCCTGCGATGATCGTGCACGCCGCCCCATCTCGGCGATGACCGCGGCAAGCCGGCGCGCCGCGTCGCGCGTCTCGCCCGCTCCCGCCTCGACCAGGTTCACGAACGCCCTGTCGAAACCCGATTTGGCCTCGGGGTTCAGAAGGCGCGATCCCTTGCTGACCGCGAACCCCATCTGCCTGCGTTTCCATTTCATGGCCGCCCCCCTGCCTCCAGCGCGGCGGTGCCCAGCGCGCCAAAGATTTCGAGCACCATGACCGCGTCGAAAACGCGCGAGGCCATGCCGTCGGTGACCAGGTCGGCCGCGATTTCGAACCCGGCCTCGATGACGAGCAGCACCAGTTCCGCCACGGCGGGCTCGGTCCACACCGCGTCGCTGATCTCATCGATCACCAGCTTGTTGAACGCGCGCGCATCGATCCAGTTCGCGACCTCTTCGCTCGTCCGCTCGGCGACGATCATCGCGTCGATGATTCCGGCAAGCAACGCCGACCCGCCCCCGGTAAAGGGCACCCCGATCAGGCCGATCGCGCTTACCGCGAGCGCGATCTTCTCGCGCATCTCGGCTTTCGCCTTTTCCGTTTCGGCCAGCGCGAGCAGCATTTCCTGCCGCGCGCGCCAGGTCAGCGTTCCCGGCGTGGCAACCGCCAGCAACAGCTGGCGGTCCTCGGCGCCTGCAAAGACGGGCGCCAGATGCGCGGTCGGCGCATCGCCCAGATTGCCACCCGGCGCCTGCCCCTGATCGTCGGCGACGGTCGCCGCCAGGCTTTTGATCCGTTCGTGGAACGGCGATTGCAGCCAGGGCGAGGCAAGGATTTCGGGTGGCTTGTCGCCCTGCATACCGCCCTTTGCCGCCTGGCGCCGGTCCGAATAGCGGTCGGCGATCGCCCGCGTCGCGGCGCGCGTGCCGGGCTCCGGCCCGCCGGTCACCGTCAGCCGCGTATCGGTCGCGAACAGGCGTCCGCGCGCCAGGTTCGCGATCATCGGATCGATCGCCTGATGCGCGTCGATCAGCGCCTGGATCAATATCGCCTGAACGCGCGCCGGGTCGAACTGCGTATCGGTGGCCTTGTCGCCGACGACCTTGCGATAGCAGGTAAAGATCGCGAAATGCTCGCGGCCCTTGGTTTTCAAAAGATCGCGCAGCTTTTCGCGCGGCACCGCCCCCGGCACGCTGCCCGCCGCGCCGCCGCGCTCGCGCTTGATGCGGACGGCCTGCACATAATCATAATAGAACACGCCCGCTTCGTGGAGCATCGGCAATATCGGATGGACCTCCTCGCGCGTCTTGCCGCCGGGGCGGACGACCTCGACCTGCACGGCATCCTTGCGCGATGCGATCGTCAATCCCTCGGCGCTCCGCGCCTTGTCGATGGGGACCGGCGCGTCTCCTTTTGCCGTGCGAATGTCGTAAGCCGACCACAGATCGGCGATCCGGCCCTTCTGCATCCGCAGGTCGGCATCGATCGCCGCCATCAGCCGGTCCTCGTACCAGCGCTGCGCCTCCTCTTCGGCCACCAGAATGTCGTCGATCGCCGCGACCATGCGCTGGCGAAAACGAAGCGCGCGATCCTGCGCGGTCGCCAGATCGGGGTGCGAGGCCAGCCCCGGATTGCTGCGCAGGATGTGCGCCTCCGCCGCCTCGAAATCGCGCAGCGGCCCGTCGTCGACGCCATAGGCGCCGCCCATGCGCTGCTCGGCGTTTCGCCGCGCTTCGCTATCCGCCGTAAAGGCGGCGACTGCGGCGGCGACCGCTTCGTGCGCCAGCATCACGCCGTCCATTCCCGACACCAGATAAATGCCCAATATGGCGTCGAACAACGCATCGCCGTCGTCGGGCAGAATCAGCGTTTCGCCGCCCGGCAGGTCGAAACGGTAATGGCCGTCCCAGGCCGCCGCCGGAGGTGCCGCCGGCGGCTGCACCTCCGTCGCCAGGGCGAACCCCGCATCCAGGGCCGCGACGCCGCCGGAAGGAGCGAAGTCCATGTGCGCCCGCCCTCAGTTCTTCTCGGGCGTGACGGTTTCGACGCGCACCGTCGCGGCGGTCGGCTTCGGATCGTCGAGCATTCCCTTGTCGAGGCGATGCTTCAGCCGGGCCAGTTCCTGCTCCTGCTGCTGCGCGACGAACTCCAGACGCGCAAGCTCGGCCTCGCGGCTCTTGGTCAGATAGGGCTCCAGCGCATCGCAGCCTTCGACGCGCGTCTGCATCGTTATTCCCGGCACCGGCAACAGCACGTCATTTTCAAGGACGGCATCGATCTTCCAGTCGCCAAGGCGCTTGGCGAGCCATTCGGACGCCTCGATCGCGTCCAGCGCCTGCACCTCGATCGCCATGTCATCGCCGACGAAACCCAGCACGTTCGGCAGGACGAACCGGTCGATATTCCCGAACGCCTTGATATAGCGCACCCGGTCCTCGGGGTTGAGCATGCTCCAGATCAGCGCGCGATACGCCGACCGGTTGATCAGCAGATAGCCGGCCAGAGCCTCGATATTCACCGAGATGACGGCCAGCGCTTCCGGCGAATAGGCCTCGTCGTCCGACCGTCGTTCGCGTTTCTTTTCCTCCGGCGCGGCCTCCGCCGCATTCTCGGGGGGCGTCGGCGGCTTCTTCTTTTCGTCCTCGACCTTTTGCCACTCGCCATAGATGGCAAGCGCGCGCGTCGTCGTGGTCTGAAGCCCCATGTCGTCAAATCCGACGAAGGGCAGCAGGAACGGCAGGTTCAGCCCGAAATCGACGATCGATTCCATCGTATGGCGCACGATCGCGAGCCCCAGCGAACCGAATGCGAAGGCGGGATTGATCATGCTGGCGATGCTGGGCGTCAGCCGATCGCGCAACGTCTGCAGCGACCGGATATCGGGCTGCGCACTGAAACCCAGGCAACCGCTCCAAAAGCCCGACATCGCATCCTCGAGCACGATCTTGCGAAACAGGAAGGCCTGAAAATCCAGGCGGCGGTTGAACTTGTCCTCGTCGGACCGCGCGACATAGGGCGGCGGATCGGCCGGTATGCCCAGCACGCGCGCCAGCGGCTGCCCCGACGCCCCGCGCAGGCGATCGATCGCGGTCTTCAGCGCCACCAACGCGGCGTCGAGATCGGCCTGATAGGGGTTCCCTGCCGCCGCCGCACCCGGAGTCACCGGCGGCGGCGCCGGGGGCGAGCAATCGCACGCGCTGTCGCAGGCAAACTGGCAAATGCGCTCCCACGCCAGATATTGGCGCGCCGCGTCGAACCCCGACTGGAGCCGTGGCGGGACGGCATCGAACAACAACCCCTCCAGCCCGAGCAGCGCCGCCGCGCGCGACGACGTCGACGGATTGTCCAGCGCCTTCAGAAAATCGACGCAGGGCACCAGCAGGCAAAGCTTCGCGCGCGCGAAATCATATTCGGTCTTCACCGAATAGCGGTGCAGCACCTCGAAACAGTCGAAATGCAGCACGCGGCCGACGTTGGGATTCTGGAACTTGCGCGTGATGCGTTCCTCGGTCCCGAACTCGCGCGCTTCGGTCACCTTCGTCTGTACCGACGATTTGACGCTCGACGCGACCTTGGCCACGCCCTCGGAAATATTCTGCAGCGTGTTCGTCTGCGACGTCTGGTTGCGGTTGTCGATGCCGAAATTGGCCCCGACATTCAGGCCGATCTGCGGGACCTGGAACCCCGCCTGCACGCCCAATTGCCAGCCGTTGCTGTCGCTTGCGCTATCGACGATCTCGCTCGTCGCCTTGCGCGAAAAGCTCTGCTCGGCGCTCGCCTCGCTCTCGCGCGATGCCGAACTCTCGCTGCTCTGCTTTCGCCGGTCCCAGCTAAAGACCTCGACCGTCATCTGCTCCTGCGGCGCCAGTGAAAAGGTGTTGAGCATGCTGCCCCGCTCATACCCCTGCGAGGTCCAGCGCTGCACGATCGGGGCATAGAGGATGAAAGCGGGGTTCAGGAAATCAAAGGAAGGCGGACGCGTGTCGGCCGGGCGCACCGTTGCCGTGGTTCCGACCGGCGGCATGCGCGTCCGGATCGGCTCGGCGACGGGCTCCGCCGACGCGCCGGTCTCGATCAGCAGTTCGCGCGTCGTCGTGCCGATCTTCAGCGGCACCGTCACGAAGCCATCGCGCGCCAGCTTTTCTCCCATCGCCGCCGTCACGGCCAGATCGACCGCCCCCGCGCGCGGCAGCACCAGCTTTTCGCCCTTTATCAGCCCGTCGAAGCTTCGCTGGTCCAGCGTGACGCGCTCGGGGACGTCGCAGCCCGATGTCGCTAGCGGTATCAGCTTCACGTCGGTCGGCACATTGTCGACCGGGATGCTGGCAAGGACGACCTGTCCTTCGCGCAGCGCCTGTTTCACCGCGTCGAGCTCGCTGATGTCATAGCTTTTGCCGCCATCCTCGATCTTGCCCGCGACCAGCGCGGCGGCGACATCCTTGACCAGGATTTCCTTCGCCATCGGCGGCGCCGCCACGGTGACGTTCGACCAGCCCTGCTCAAGCGGCGCGACATCCTTTCGCACGGCCGCCAATATGCCGTTGGCGGCCGACCCGAACCGCTTCTTCACATCCGCGACAAAGACCGGATTCGCGACCTCCATCGGGATACCCACCGGTCGCATCCGGCCGTCGGTGACCATCTGGATCGGCATGAACTGATGGAAATGATAGATTTCCTCGGGCGTTCCGGTCGGCAGCTTTTCGTTGCACTTGGGCGCGCCTTCGAGCGGTGAACTGGCCATGATGATCCCCTTGCGGTGCTGTGCGCGGATTGCGCGTCTGCAGGGGAGCTTATGCGAACCGGCCGCCCCGATCTTGGGGACAGGCTATGGGTTTTGAGCTATTCGGCCGCGACGGCGAAGCGCCGGTCCGCGCGCCGCTGCGACGGGGTCATTTCGAACCGGCGTCGGAATAGCTGGTTGAACCAGGAAATATCGCCAAAGCCCGCGAGCAGCGCCAGCGACGCGATATTGTGCCGGTCGAAGGACGGGTCGCACAGCAGGCGGTCGACATGCGCCAGCCGCTCGTCCTGGACGAACTCGGTAAAGCTCGTTCCCTGATCATAGAATAGCGCGCGGACATAGGCGGGGCTGACCCCCTGCCGCTTCGCCACCTGGTCGATCGACAGGTCGGATTCGCCCAGGTGGCGGCGAATATCGGCGTGCACCATCTCGCGGCGCGCGGCGCGTCCTCCGCGTCGGCGTGCCTGTTCGCCGCCGTCGCCGCGCGCGCCGAGCATCAGCGCGGCCAGATCGACGATATGGCTGGAAAAGACCGCCTGCTCGTCGGCCGTGAACGCGGTCGCGTCTGCCAGCAGGTGCAGGGCATAGCTGCGCAGCATCCGTGCCGCGGGGCTTTGCAGCGACAGGGGCATCGACAGCCGATCGCTGTTCCCGATCCGGTCGAGCACCGGCTCGCGCGGGACTGCGATGCTCAGCACCGCGCTGGGTTCGGACACGATCGTCACGCATTTGCGTTCGCGCCGCAGCAGCCGCACGTCGCCTGGCCGCACGCAGACCGCGTCGTCATTCGCGCCGATCACCCCGCCCCCGCGCTCGGTCACGCCGATATACAGCATCCCGGTATCGTCGGGCGGCGTCGTCAGGCGGACCGGCGAGGTTTCGACGAAGGCGACGTGGCTGTCGCCCAGTTGGCGCATGACCATCTCGGCGGCGACCGGGGCGTCGTGCAGAAAGTCGATCGAGTTCGGGACATGCATGCCATAGGCCGCCTCGACCACTTCGCGCCGCAGCGCCGCGGGAACATCGCGGGTCGAAAATTTCGTCGGGATCATGGGTCACTCCGCCAAACAGGGTGTCGAGGAATCGAACTTGGCGCGACCGTTTCCGAAACGGTGGCACAGCCCCCTGGCGTCGACAATGCGGAAGCGATTGTATCGTCCCGCTTTTTGCTCCTTCTGCCGTACGGGACGACCGATCGCCCCGAAACGTTCTAATCTGGGTCGGAATGACGTTTTTCGCGTGAAGCGGAGAGCGCGCGGCGGCGCTCTCCGCTCCGTGGCTCAGTTGAACTGCACGCGCAAGGTTGCGCCGACATAACGGGAGAAATCGCGCGGCAATTGCTGCGAATAGGCATTGGCGCCGCCCGCGGATGGCGTCGTTATGATGCTATCCACATACTGCCGATCGAACAGGTTCTTGGCGAACAAACCAATATCATAACGCCCCCCCCCAAATTTTGCGCCTATGGTCGCGTCAAATATCCCGTAAGAACGCTGAACCTGGTTGGGATTCTGCGCGAGATCAAACAGGACCCGGCTCTGCCATCGCCAATCCGCTTGGATGTAGGGTTGGATAGCGCCCTCGAGCGGGATCTCGTAACGGCCAGACATCGTATAACGCCACTTCGGCGCGTTGAGGAACGGCTTGCCATTCAAATTCTGGACCGACACGCCCTGCGCGTTGGGCGCACAGCCCTGCGCCACCGTCTGTCCCGTGAAGCAAGGGCCATTGGGCACGTTATAGAATTCCGCAGCCAGATAGGTAACACCGCCGTTGAAGGTAAGCCCCGGCGCCGGACGCGCCGTTGCCTCCAGCTCAAAACCGTCGATCTTGACGCCGCCAACGCTCGTCAGGGCCACAAGGCCGAGCGCTGAATTATACACCTGCCCCTGATAGTTGCTGAAGCGCGTCCGAAAGCCAGTGAGGTTGAGCGTCAACCGTCGATCGAACATCTGTGTTTTCAGGCCCGCTTCCCACAATCGAGACGTTTCGGCCGGCGCTGCGCCGGCGGCGAACTGGGCCGCTGTCAGGCCCAACGTCGCGGCGATGCCCTCGCTCTTATAGCCGGTCGAATAGCTCACATAGCTGGTGACCGTGTCGGATATCTCATAGGTAAGGCTGGCCTTACCGATAAGGGCATCGTCATGATAGCGCCGGTCGAGCGGGCCCAGCGCAGGATTGGTAACCGGGGCATTGATGCCATTGAAAAAGCCGGGCAGCGGCCGCAGAAAACGAAGCCGCTGATCTTCTTTCAGGTATCGAAGCCCCCCCGTCAGCGTCAGCCTGTCCGCCAAGTGAAGATTGGCTTGCCCGAACACTGACTTATTGATCACATCCACAATCGAATAGCCAGCGAGCACGGCGACATCGCCCGGCACGTTGGGAACGATCGTTCCATCGGGATTGATCGAGGACACGCCCGCAATGTTGAGGCCACGCCGGTCGAGCGGTGCATAAGTGGAACCGTCAAAATAATAGGCGCCCAGCACGAAATCGATCAAGCGCCCACGCGGCGAAGTCAGGCGTATCTCTTGCGTGGTGGTGCGGCTGCGTTCCTGCACCGCATTGCTCGTGACGAGACGGGCTTGCGTATCGTCGAGGTCGATATCGCCCCTGAATTTGAAGCGTCGGTAAGCGCTGATGCTGGTCAGCGTATAGTCGCCGATCGAAAGGTCGACCGTGGCGGCGAAGCCATAGTTGGTCTGTATGGCATAGGGATCGACATCATTGTTGACGTCGCGATTGTTGGGTCCGACCGCCGTCCCCGTATTCAGCGCCTTCGGATTGTTGGTCGCCACGCGTAGAGGTAACGCGCAACAATCGGCGTCCAGATGGTAATAGTCGCCTTCCAGCAATATCTTGACGGCGTCGGTTGGCTCCAACGCCAGTTTCAACCGGCCTCCGTACGAAGACGCCCCGTTGATGTCGTCATTGTCGAAAAGATTGCGACTGATTCCACCTTGGGTTCGGCCAAATCCAGCCACGCGCACCGCCACCTTTTCCGAGAGTGGTCCCGATACGGCGCCGTTCACGCGATACTCGTTATTCTCAGCCACCAGCGCGCCAATGTTAACCTCGACGCGATCAAAGTTTGGCGCCTTCGTGATGATGTTTACGACGCCCGCTGAGGAGTTTTTCCCGAACAATGTCCCCTGCGGGCCGCGTAGCACCTCAACGCGCTCGATGTCGCCCAAATCGCTGAAAGCAGAGCCGGGGCGCTGCAGCACGACGCCGTCGACCACCACCGACACGCTGGGTTCGACGCCGGTCGAGAAGACGTCGGTCCCCACACCCCGGATGCGGATCGACGCGTTGCGCGTTTCGTTGCCTGCCGTGAAGGTCATGCTCGGCACAAGCCCCGTTAAGTTGGCGATGCTGACGGCGTTGGTGTTGGCCAATGTCTCACCGCCGACGACAGCGACGGCGACCGGGATCTTCTGAACATTTTCGGCGCGCCGTTGCGCCGTAACGATGATGTCGCCCGCCCCCGGGTCGACCGCATCGCCAGCGCCCGACTGCGCCGATGCGTCGGCCACCTGCGCAGCCGCCGGGCATGAAGCCAGCACCGTCGCGAGCGCCATCAGCGAGCCCGAGATTTTCATCATTTTAGCCATCCTCACCTCCGCGTGGCTTGATGCCACATTATCGTTAATGTTATAGACTCATAAAACGTCAGTCAATGGCGTTTAATCTATAAGATAACGATAATGATATTTGCCCATATTGTGTGATGATTTTTCAACCCGTGCGCGCCACCGTAGCCGAATTTCTGACGCAGGAAACAAGGGGTTCAGGGCAGAATGAGCCCAACCCCGTCCGCGTGAGGGCGGCGCCCAAAAGTCGCGTTTCCACGCAAGGAGAGATCGCGCCCGGCCGCAAGTATACCGTGCGGTATCGACCTAAGCGGCGCGATTGATGGCCCTGAGCCGACGCTGCCTGAGACCATGGCGATAACAGCCTCCGCGTCAGGGGTTTTCGGTGCCGGTGTCCAGCTTCGGCATAACCCGCTCCTTCACAAGGGCAGATTCGATTGCGCAATTCTGCGGCGCGGGAGCACTCGCACGAAGCGCGGAGATCTCCGCGCGGGCAGCGGCGAGCTCATGCTGATAGTCGGGCTTTGTCGCGACCAGCGCCATCGTCGCGGAAGCCGACAGCATGCCCGCCTCGACCGCGCTTTCATTATGGGCACCGCAGACAAATCTGCTGTCGCCATACGCCCGACCCCGCTCCAGAATCTGTTGTGCACGATCGGGCGCAATCGAGACGAGGACAAGAGCCCAGGTCCACCCCCACGTCGTATGGCCCGATGGGTAGTCGGGGGTTGGGTGGTTGGCTTTCTTGTCGAACAACCTGTCCTTGGACTGGCAGATCGGGCCGCTGTCGATCGTGTAGGGCCTGGCGCGCTGGTAGGTTTCCTTGGCGATGCGGGTCTGATGCGCGGTATCGATGCCGGCGCGGCGCAGGACCGTGATCAGGTGCGGTGTGCGCTCGGGTGTCAATTCGACGCCGATTGCGCAGCTGAAGTTGCGCAACATGGACGGAATGTCGGTCTCCACATCGCTCGTCGCCAAGGCCCATCGCGGCGTCCCCTGGAGCGCGCGCGTTTCGCGAAAGATGACCCGGTCGGTCTCGTAGCGCGGATCGCCGGGGCGCGGGGCCGGCTCCAGCACCGAGGTGACGTCGAACTCGCCGGGCGCGAGATAGCCTTCATAGCCCTGCTCCGACGCATGGCCGACGGCCCCGATCATCGTCAGCGCCGCCAACGCGGCCAAAACAAGCTTGCGGTCGGCCATCGTCAATTCTCCCTTTGGCTAAAGCGCGGCGCCGCGTCAGCGGCGGACGTCGACCGCGCCCTGCTGAAACATGGCAATATCGTCGCGCGAGAAGCGCGAAGCGTCCCCGGGCAGCGAGTGCTTGAGCGCGGCGAGCGCAAGGCCGGAGCGCGCGGCCTCGGCAATGCCGAAACCGGATCGCAGCGCGTGCAGGACACCGGCAGCGAAGGCATCGCCGGTGCCGATCCGGTCGACGATGGCCGAGAGGAGAACTGCGTCGGTTTCGAAACCCTCGTCGCGCGCGTCGACGCGGGCCGACAGGCGATTGGAGCCAGCGTCGACGACATGGCGCGTCGTGCAGGCCACCACCCGAAGCCTTGGAAAGGCGGCGAAGGCCGCTTGCGCCGCCTGCCGACGGCCCGCCGGATCATCGCCGGCGAAGGAGGACCCGAGCAAGAGCGAGACGTCGCGATGATTGCCGAACAGGATATCGGCGTGCCCAACCAGGTCGGTGAGGATGGCGCGCGGATCGGCGTCCCAGGCATCCCAGAGCTGCGCCCGGTAATTGCCGTCGAACGAGACGGGCACGCCGAGACGGGTTGCCGCCGTCGCGGCCGCGACCGCGGCCTCGACGCCGTCCGGGCCGAGCGCGGGGGTGATCCCGGAGAGATGCAACCTGTCGGCGCCCGCGAGGATCGCATCCCAATCCCAAGCGGACGAAGGCGCGCGGGCAAAGCTGGAATGCGCGCGATCGTACAGGATGCGGGTCGCCCTGTGGCCGGCACCAAGCGCGGCAAAATAGAGCCCCATCCTTCCGTCGCGCCGCAGGACATGGTCGACATCGACACCCGCGCCGCGAAGATGGGTGACCGCGGCGTCGCCCAGCTCGTTGTCCGGGAGCGCCGTGACGAAACGGGTCCGGTGCCCGAGGCGCGCGAGCTGCACGGCGACGTTCGCCTCCGCACCCCCGACCCAGATATCCAGCCGGGGCGTCTGGAGCAGTTGCTCGCGGCCCGGTGACGACATTCGCAGCATCACTTCGCCGAAACTTACAAAGATACCCATTGCCCTTGCCCCGCAAGATTCGCCCGAAGGCCGCGCGCCCATTCACCGCGCTCGTTTCGCGCGAGCGCGTGTCGGCCCGGACGGATCAGAGCCTGGAAACGCCCGCGCGATGCGGCTCGACCACGAAGCGCGCCAGCGTGCTCACCACGCCGCCGGGCTTGAACGCCTGATCCACCACACGCACGCTCGCCGTCCATTTTTTGGCGTCGACATCGCAGAGCAGATACCCCCTCTGGTCGTGGATCATCGACATGTGCGGATTGGTCGCCAGACGCGGATCGGGGCCGATCGGCAACCCGTTGCTGCTGTTCGAACTGATCGAGGTGGCGTGCAATTCCGCCGCGACGGCCGGGCTTTCCAGATCGCCGCGCCGCGAGGGCAGATCGCCGATGAAGAACATATGGCTGTCGCCCCCGGCGATCACGACATTCTTGAGCCCGCGATCCGCGATCATCCTGACCAGACGTTCGCGCGCATCGGGATAGCCGGTCCAATTGTCATAGCCGTTCGTCGGCACCTTTTGCGCCGACCGATCGAACGGCATGACAAGCCCGCCGAGCCCCAGCACATTCCACGTCGATCCGCCCGCAAGCCCTTCACCGAGCCAGCGCTCCTGCGTTTCGCCGAGCATCGTGTCGGGATGGTCGCGCGTGTCGACGCAATTGCCGTCGCCGGGCTTTTCGCAAAGGCGGATGCTGCGATAGCTGCGCTTGTCGAGGATGTTGACGCGCATCAGCCGGCCGAAGTCGAGGCGGCGATACGCCTGGATCGCGTTACCGCGCGGGAACTGGCCGCGCCGGACGGGCATATGTTCGTACCAGGCCTGCATCGCCGCGGCGCGGCGCAGAAGAAAGACCTCCGGCGGCGTGCTGCTCGAATCCAGATCGCCGCCCCAGTCGTTCTCGACCTCATGATCGTCGAAGGACGAGAGGAACGGCGCGGCGGCATGCGCCGCCTTCAGGTCGGGATCGGATTTGTACAGCGCATAGCGCTGACGATAATCGTCGAGGCTGTAGATCTCGTCGCTCGTATGGCGGCGGACGACCGGCACCTTGCTTTCCGCCGCAGGTCCCGCAGCCTTCCCCTCGTAAATATAGTCGCCATAGTGATAGACGAAATCGAGGTCGGGTTGCTGGCTGATATCGCGCCAGGCGGTGAACAGGCCGCGCTCATAATGCTGGCATCCCGCCACGGCGATGCGCAGCCGGTCGAGTTGGGCCCCCGCCGCCGGAGCCGTCCGCGCGGTGCCCGTATCGCTTCGGATGCCGTCGACGACGAAGCGATACCAATAGCGCCGATAGCTGGTCAGGCCCTCGACCTCGACATGGACCGAATGGGCAAGTTCGGGCCGCGCGATGGCGGTGCCCGCCCTGACAATCCGGCGAAACGCATCATCCTCCGCGACCTCCCACCCGACGGCGACGGCCTCGGCCGGCATTCCGCCATGCGCTTCGAGTGGTTTCGGCGCCAGCCGCGTCCAGAGGACGAAGCCGTCGGGCGCGGGGTCGCCCGATGCCACCCCCAGCGAGAAGGGGTCATCGAGGAATTTCGGCGCGGCGAACGCCGGTGCGCTTGAAAGCGCGGCGAGCAATGCCCCCTGCCCCCCGGCCAGAAGCAGCGCGCGGCGATCGAGCAGATGGCCGAGAGCGGGTTTGTTGCGACCAATTATCGTCATGGGTGCCTCACCTGTTTCCTCTTGCCCTTTTCCTGCTTCGGCGCCCGCTGTTTCGCGCCGGGAACCGGCGGATCGGGCAGCGTTGCCGCAGTGATCCTTGCCATGGCCAGCCGCTCGGCGGTGCCCGGCAGCGCGGGTATCCTGCCCGATGGCCGGTCGAATTGGAACGCGGAGGTCAGGTCGCCGAACGTCTTGCGACGCCAGTCGCTGATATTGGGCTCGCGCACCCCGGTATGTTTTTCGAGCAGTTGCAGGATCGACGTGTGATCGAACGGCTGGCTGCAGACCCAGCCGCCCACCGTCCACGGCGAAATGATGATGCAGGGCACGCGAAAGCCCGCGCCGATCGGGACGTCGCCGACGAATTCGTGCGGCGTGCCCGGCGGCGGAACGGGCGGCGGCACATGATCGAACAGGCCGTCATTCTCGTCATAGTTCAATATGAAGGCGGTCTTGGCCCACACGTCGGGGTTCGCCGCGAGCTCGTTCAGCCGCCGTGCGATGAAGTCGGCACCCGCCGCCGGCATGTTCTTTGGATGCTCGTTCGCCTCGGCCGAAGGATAGATCCACGAAACGGCGGGCAACCGATCGTTCAGCACGTCCTGCGCGAAGCGGTCCTCATCGGTGTCGGGCATACCGCGCGTGGCGAGCGAAGATCCGGCCGGAGCATTCCGGAATCGCTCGAAATATTTGAACATATTATGGTGGCGCTTGCCCGGCTGGCCATATTGATAAATGCGCCAGTCGATGCCCGCGGCCTCCAGCCGTTCGGGATAGCTCGTCCAGCGAAAGCCGTTCGGCGGCGGCATGATATTGTGCGTCGCCGGCCCGCCACCCGTCGCGTCGGGATCGATCATGCCCGTCAGATAATAGAGACGGTTGGGCCAGGTCGGCCCCATGACCGAGGAATGATAGGCGTCGCAAATGGTGAACGCGTCGGCCAGCGCATAGTGGAACGGCAGGTCGTCGCGTTTGAAATAGCCCATCGTATAGGGGCCGTTTATTCCGTCGGCGGCCCGATGAGCAGGCAACCATTGGTCCATCCGGCCCCCGTTCCAGGCCTGATGCTGCACGTCCCATTCGTGACTGGTCGACGGCAGGCGCTGGGCGTTGGTCGACGTGGTGTCCAGATGGAAGGGTAGCAGATAGCCCTTGGGATTCAGGGCATCGGGTTGATGGAACACGGTCCGGCCACCAGGCAGCATCAAAGGGTCGGGGTCGCCGAAACCCCGGACGCCGGAGAGCGTGCCGAAATAATGGTCGAAGGACCGGTTCTCCTGCATCAGCAGCACGATATGCTTGATGTCGGCGAGCGAGCCCGACCGTTTCGGCTCGTGCGCCAGCAGCCTTTGCACGTTGGGCGGCATCAGCGACGTGGCCGCGGCAAGCGCGGTCAGCCGGACCGCATTGCCGAGCAGGCGGCGCCTGGTGAAGGATGAATTCGGCATGATTACCCCAGTTCGGCCGATCATGCCGCCGACGACGCGCGCGCCGCCGACGGCATGATCGCATCAGCCGTACGTCAGAAGCGCGCCCGGACGCCGATCGTGCCGGCGCGTCCGTTCTGAACATAGATGACGCTGTGGGTGCCGATGCCGGCGGCCGCCGTCGACGGATAGGCGCTACCCGGCGTGACCACATTATAGGGCTGACCCAGCAGGTTGTTGACCGTGAAATAGGTTTCCAGATGCTTGGTCACCTTGATCCGGCCCGATATCGTCAGGTCGGTACGCGGCTGGAACGAGGTCGGCGTATCCGAACGGAATTTCACGTCATTCCAGAGCAGATTGGCGAAGAGACGCACCGGCCCATTTTCGTAGATGATGCCCAGTGAGCCGATGTTGTTGCCCACGCGCGGAATCTTGCGATTGGGTTCGTTGTGCATGAAGGCGCCGCGAATGGACAGGCCGTCGAAGGGTGCCGGCAGCCAGGTCAGGCTGTGCTGAAGCGCCGCCTCGATCCCCTTGATCGTCGTGACGTTCTCTTGCGTGAAGGTCGAGAAGGCATAGCCGGCATAGGCCGGGTCGGAAGCATAGGGCGCAAGCGCCGGAATGGCCGCCGCCTCGCTCGCCGAATATTCCTTCACGACCGCAAGCCCGTCGATGCGATTATAGTAGAGGCCGACGTTCAGCATGCCGACGCCCTTCAGATAGCGCGAGAGCCGGACCGAATAATTGTCCGAGATGGCCGGGGTGAGCCCCGGGTTCGGAACGACCAGAAGCGGACCACTCACCGAACTGCCGGTCAAATTCTCCGTCGGCGACGTGCCGGTGGCGTCGACCCCGGCGCGCAGGATCGTGCGGCTGTATCCGGCCTGCAGCTCGTTCCGTTCGCCGAAAGTGAATTTGAGCGAGGCGCTGGGGAACAGGTTGAAATAATGCCCCTTCACCTTCGACGCGCCGTTGGCGAACTGATAGTCCACGCAGGGGATCGTCGTCGCGATACCGGTCGTTGCCGTGACCGCGCAGTTGGCGGTCGCGCCCGTCGGGCGATAGGCGCGCACTTCGGCCAAAGGCCGCGACTGGAAGACGTCGGCGACATTCTCCGTCCATTCGCCGCGAAGGCCGGCGCGCAACTGCAAGGTCGGGGTCACCGATGCGGTCACCATCCCGTAGACCGACTTGATATTCTCATCGACGTCGGTCTTGCGATAGTTGGCGGTCGCATATTGCGCGGCGGTCGTCGTGCTCGTCCACTCGCCCGGATTCTGCTGATACATCTGCAGCAGCTTCGCGAGGTCCATCGAGGGAATGTAGGTCGATCCGGACAGCGACTGGATGACGAAATTGCTCTTGTTCGTGATGCCGCTGGTATAGGGATTGACCGCCAGCGCCAGGAATTGCGCATTGGTCAGCGGGCCGTTGTAGGCATAGCTGGTAAGCGCGTTGTTGCCGAACAGATAGCTGATGTCGGTGATCTTCGCGCCGGCCTTGAAGCTGATCGGCACCTTGCCGAAATCGGTGTCGTAGCGCACGTTGAAGGCGCCCGACCGCGACGACAGCTTGGCATAGGTGCCGGTGGTCAGCGTGATCGCCGGACGGCCGGTGAAGGTATAGGACGCCGGGTTCGACCAGTCGGGTCCGCTGATCTGTGAAATCGTCCAGTCGGCAAGCGTCAGGTCCGAGCTGTCCTTCACGAATTCGGCGTTGCCCGTCGAGGTGATGGTCGGGCCCGAGGTGACCTGTCCGGCGCTGGGCGAGTCATAATAGGAATCGCTGTCCGAATAGGCGAAATAGCCGTCGATGCTGAATTTCCCGGGGTTCCATTCGAAATTCGCGGCGAGGACATTGCCGTTGTTATATTTGTACTGATCGCTCGACGCCGAGCTGATCGACTGGACCGTGCCCGGCAGGTTGCTTCGGAACGCCGACAGCGCATCCTGCGCGGTCGCCGGCTGTCCGCTGAGGTTCCGCAGGCCATAGGTGCCGGTCGCGGTATCGGCGGTAACCGTCGTCACCTGGTTGTGAAGCTGGATGTTGCCGCGATAGCCCATCGCGAGAAGCGACAGGTTGAAATTCTCCGTCGCCTTGAAATCGAGCACGAGCGAGCCGGTGCGCCGGATGGTCCGGCGGGCGCCCGTCTGCCCCTGCATGCGATAGAATTCCAGCGGATAGGGCGCGTTGACCGACTGCGTATATTGCCGATCGAGCGTGATCTGCTCGCGCTCGATATACTGGTCGTTATAGCCGAGCGAGAACATCACGCCGAGGCGCCGGTTGAAGAAGCTGTTCGAATAAAAGAGCGACGCGTTGGGAAGGAAGCGCTTGTTGCCCCACCCGCCCGTGTCGGGGCCGATATGCTTGTACTTGTCCCACATATTCTCGTGGGTGAAGCCTTCGACCGACACGACGAAAAGCGGCTTTTTACGATCGTAGGCGCGCTTGGTGCGAAGGTCGATGATCCCTGCCGGGGCGTCGGCATTCTGGTCCGCCGCGGTCGTCTTGTACGTCGTGACCGAGTCGATCGCCGACATCGAGATCGTCTCATAATTGAAGATGCGCGCGGCCGCCGCGGCGCTGGAATAGCCGGTCGCGGTCGCCGCGTTGGCCGAAACGATGTCCATGCCGTTCAGCTGCGTGCGGGTGAACTCCGCCGGCAAGCCGCGCAGATAGGCATAGACCGAGGTGCCGTTCGACCCGTCGACGTCGACCCCCGGCATATATTTCATGAACTCCGCGGGGTTGCCGCCGGCGATGTCGCCATAAGCCTCGGTGTTCAGCATGTCGGCGATCTGCACCTCCTGGCGCTGCGCCATCAGTTCGACCGCATTGGCGTTGCGGATCGCGCTGACGACGATGTCGCTGCTCGACGCCGCCTGGCCGTCGCGCCCGCTGCGCACCAGGTCGAGGTCGAGCCCGGCGGTTTCGTTCGGGCGGATTTCGGTGTCCTGCGACTGGGTCACGTAGCCGGCGAAGCTGACGGTCACCTTGACCGGACCGACGGGCAGGTCCTGAACGCGATAGGCGCCGGCCTCTCCGGTCACGACGGTGCGCTTTTGTCCGTCGGCGGTTTCGACATCGACGATCGCATCGCGCAGATAGGTGCCGGTCGCCGTGTCGAGCACCTGCCCGGACAAGGCGCCCTTCGCGCTCTGCACATCGCCTGCGACCGCCGAAGCGCCGTCCTGGGCGTGCGCCGGAGCGACCGCCGCGGCGAACATCGGGATTGCTGACGCCGCGAACAGCAGCTTTGACTTGAACCTCATTCCACCCTCCCAAATTGCGAATTTTAGATATCGCTAATGAATCTAAACGCGCGTCGCTTTGGCATTCAAATATGACGCAATTGTTTCATTTTCAGCCAATTTTATCCGGGAACTCTCGATTTCCGTCGGACCATTGACGATTCTCTCATTTCAAATTACGATAACGTTAATGTAATTGCAACCCGCGGATGACAGATGACCCTCACCAGCCTCTTTCCTTCCGGTTTTGACCAAATCCCGCGTTGACATCGGTGCCGATCCTTGACATCAGTCCATAATATGGAATGAAGTCCACATATGTTCGAAAGGCTGGATATGTCAAACGGAATTTGCCGCCACCCCTCCCCGCCCGCACAGGCGGCACCCGGGAAAAGCTGGAACGGAGCGCCCACCTCATGCTGAAAATCGCTTCCGTCACGGCCGTCGAAATGCGCTTCCCCTTTTCGAGGATCTACGGCGAAGGCCGCGTCCCGAAGGAGCTGCTCGCCCCCGCCGCGCACTTCCAGCGGATAAAGCGCACGGGACAGGCCGCGACGCTCGTCGTGGTGACCGACCAGGACGGGGTGAAGGGCTTTGGCGAATGCTTCGGACTGCCCAGCCCGGGCCCCAACCGCGCGATCATAGACGATGTCATCGCGCCGGCACTCGCGGGCGCGACCATCGCCTCGCCCGAGGAGGCGATCGAAGAGTTCCACCAGTTCTTCCTGGCGCTCGGCAACAGCCGCGGCGCGGCGATGGAGGCGCTGGCGGGGCTCGACATCGCGCTGTGGGACCTGCTGTCCAAGCGCGCGGGAAAGCCGCTGGCCGAAATGCTGGGCGGAAAGGTGGAACCGGTCCCGGTCTATGCGAGCCCCGTGCCGTTTCTGGCGGACCCGAACGACAGCGCGGCGAAGGCGCTGGATTTCCTCGAGCAGGGGTACACAGCGGTAAAGCTGAAGATCGGACGCGGCGCCGCGACCGACGCGATGCACATCCGCGCCCTGCGCGAGGCGATGCCCGTCGGCACCCCGCTGATGCTCGACGCCAACTGCAGCTATGATCGCGACGGCGCGCTCGCGCTGCTCGACGCGATTGCGCCCTATGACATAAGCTGGCTCGAGGAGCCGGTGGAACCGGAGGATTTCGATACGCTGCGGATGCTGTGCGAACGGGCCCCCTGCCCCATCGGCAGCGGCGAGAATGACTTCACCCTCTCGGCCTTCGAGCGACTGACCGACCTGGGCATCACCTATCTCCAGCCGAATGTGACCCGGGCGCTGGGCGTGACGGGCATGCGCCGGCTCGACGCATTGGCGCGGCGCACGGGCACGCGCGTCGCCCTGCACGGCGTCGGGACCAGCATCGGCGTATCCACGGCGCTTCACTGTTGCGCCGGACTGGAGCACCTCACGCTGTTCGAGCGAAACCACCTGATCAACCCGATGCGCGACGACGTCGGCGTCGCCCTGACGGTCGACAGGAGCGGTCACATCCTGCCGCCGTCCGGACATGGCCATGGCGGAACGCCGACCCAAGCCGCGGCACGGGAAATCCTTGATCCCGCCATTCAGCAGGCCTTGCAGGAAATCGTGCGCAGCGAAGTAGAAAGCGCGCAATGAGCCTGTTCGGTCCAAGGGAGGCGCGAGGTGCGGGCGCAATGCCGGACCAGCGCGCAACGACCGCTTCCCGCGGTGGAGCTCCCCGATGAAGACCGTGCCGATGCTGGGCGCCGAAGATGCAAAAAAGCTGGTGGAGGCTGCGATCGCAGCCTCCGCTTCGCTGGGCATCCCGCAAAATATCGCGGTGGTCGACGCGGCAGGCGCCTTGCTGGCCTTTCACCGGATGGACGGAGCCAAGCCCTTCACCTGCGATTTCGCGATCGCCAAGGCAAAAACGGCGGCCGGCCTTCAGGCATCGACCGCGAAACTTGCCGAGGTCGCACTTCCGGGCCAGCGCGGTTTCGGCCTGAATAGTTTAAGCGGCGGCACGGTCGCGATTCTGGGCGGAGGCGAACCCGTTATCATGGCGGGTGTCGTGGTCGGGGCAGTGGGCATCAGTTCCGGAACCGTCCATGAAGACACGGCGATCGCCAGGCGTGCCATTCAGGACTTCGAGGCTCAAACCCCAGCGACTGGACCCTTTGAATGACAGACATATCGAACACGCAGGCCGCCGCCCCCATCGTCAAGAAGCTGCCCATGAAGGTGTGGATCATCCTGGGGCTTCTGATGAGCCTGGTGGTGCTCAACTATTTCGACCGCCAGACGCTCTCGATCCTCAAGCCGATCGTGAAGGCCGAGCTCGACTTCGACGACACGGCCTACTCCCTCCTCACCTTCGCCTTCATGCTCCCCTATATCGTGATGTATGTGGTGAGCGGCCGGCTGGTCGAACGGTTCGGTACCCGCATATGCATGACCGTCTTCGCGATCGGCTGGTCGACGGCAAACATCGCCTCCGGACTGTCGCATAATTTTGCGCATCTCGCCGCCTCGCGCGCCCTTCTGGGCGCCGCCGAGCCCGGCGTCTTTCCGATCCTGCAACGCGCCATCCTGAACTGGGTGCCGGTCGAACGCCGCACCCTGGCGATCAGCATCGTCACGCCGGCCGGTAACGTCGGCGCCATCCTTGCCCCGATGCTGGTGGCATTGATGACGACCGGTATCGGCTGGCGCGCCGCGTTCATCATCCCGGGATTCATCGGGGTGGCGATCGCCATCGTCTGGTGGTTCACCGACACGAAGCACGCGCCCCAGGACGAAGCAGTCGCAGATCCGGAACCCGCCGCGAAGACCGAGGCCGAGGCCGAGGCCGAGGCCGAAGCCGATGACGAATCGGGTTCGATCAAGGGGTTGCTGCGGGACAAACGCTATTGGGCGATCATCGTGGTGCGGATGCTCAGCGATCCGGTGTGGTATTTCTATCTGTTCTGGATACCGGGCTATCTGCAGGAACGGGTCGGCCTGTCCCTTTCCGAGCTCGGCGTCGTCGGCGGCCTGCCCTATATCGTCGCGATATTGGCCTGCCTCATTCTCGGGCGCACGGTCGACCGCCTTGCCGCGCGCGGCCATGACCCGATCCGCGTCCAGCTGCGTGTCTTTGCCTTCACCGCCGCACTGATGCCCTTGGGCGCCCTGATCACGATGACGTCGAGTCCCGCGATCGCGCTTCTTATCATCACGGTGGTGATCGCGGTCTGCCAGGCCTGGTTCGTCGGCTTCAATGTCCTGCTGGCCGGACTGTTCCCGGTAAAGGTCAACGCCTCCGCCGTCGGGGTGCTCGGCGCCGTCGGGGCCACGACCTCGCTCATTCTGAACCTGCTGGCCGGCTTCATTCTGGCGCAGTTCGACTACACCGCTCTCTTCGCCGGCCTCGCGATCCTCCATCCGATCTCGGCCGTCATTCTGCTCGTCGTCATCGGACGGAGCCGGAAGAACCAGGTCGTGCCGAGCCGTGGCTGATCGACCCATCGGACAGTGGACCCTGCGGTCCGCAACCCAAAGGATACAGAACAATATGACTAGTGAACCGCGTCAATCTCTTCAGGATCGGGTCGCGATCGTATCGGGTGGAGGCAATGGCATCGGCGCCGCGATCGCAAGTGCGCTTGCGGCACGGGGCGCCCGCATCGTCGTGAACGACATCGATCCGGCACGCGCACGGCGCCAGGCCGAAGAGATAGGCGAAAGAGCCATCGCCGCGCCCGGCGACGCATCGTCTTCGGCCGACGTATCGGGCGTCGTCGCAAAGGCCATCGAAGAATTCGGGACGGTGGACATTCTCGTCAACAATGCCGGCATGGACCAGGCGGTTTCGATCTTCGACCTGGAAGAGGAGGATTGGGACCGCGTGATCGCGGTCAATCTGAAAAGCGCCTTCCTCTTTTCGAAAGCCGTGCTTCCCGGGATGATCGAGCGCGGCCACGGGCGCATCATCTGCACGTCGTCCGTCGTCGCGCATCGCGGGGCGATGAACGGCGGCATCCACTATGGCACGACAAAGGGCGGGATGCTGGGCTTTGCCCGCACGCTCGCGCGCCAGATGGCGCGGACCGGGGTGACCGTGAATGCGATCGCGCCCGGGGTTGTCGATACCGACCTTATACGCACGCACATGCCGGACGAGGTCCGGGCCCGCGTCATCGAGGATATTCCGCTGGGACGCCTCGCCGAACCCGGCGAGATCGGGCATGCGGTTGCCTTTCTGGCATCCGATGAAGCCGCCTATATCACGGGCGCGACGCTGGACGTGAACGGCGGATTCTGGATCGGCTGATGGACCGGATCGATTATATCGTCGTCGGCGGCGGCAGCGCCGGCTGTGTCCTTGCGAGCCGATTGTCCGAAGACCCCCGGTTGAACATCCTGCTCGTCGAGGCGGGCCGCGATCTGGTGCCGGGCGAGGAACCGGCGGAATTCCTGGACATGTATCCCGGCATCGTCGCCTTCGATTCCGCCAATCACTGGTCGAACATCCGCGCGCGCACCTTGCCCTTGACCGGCAACGACCCGTCCTCCGAGGCAGCGCCCAAGCGTTACGACCAGCCAAAGGTCATCGGCGGCGGATCGAGCATCAACGGCCAGGCCGCCAATCGCGGGACGGCCGAGGATTATGACGAATGGAGCGCCGCGGGCGCCACGGGATGGAGCTGGGAATCGGTCCTGCCCTATTTCCGCAAGCTCGAGCGCGATCTCGATTTCGATGGCCCGCTGCACGGAACCGACGGCCCCATTCCGATCCACCGCATCCCCCGCGATAGCTGGCCCGAATTCACCCGCGCGGCGGAGCGCGCGCTGATCGCGCGAGGCTATCCGGCGATCGAGGATCAGAACGGCACGTTCGAGGACGGCGTCTTTCCGCTGACCCTGTCCAACGACGGCTGCCACCGCGTGTCGACCGCGCGCGGATATCTGACCGCCGAGGTCCGCCGACGCCCCAATCTGAGAATATTGTCCGACACCGAAATCTCCGGCCTTGCCCTTCGCGGCCAATGCGTCGTCGGCATCACCGTCGGCGAAGGCGCGGACAAGAGGGAGATTCTGGGCCGGGAGACGGTGATTTCGGCCGGCGCCCTCCAGTCGCCCGCGATCTTGATGCGCGCCGGGATCGGCGCCGCGCCCCGCCTGCATGCGCTGGGTATAAAGGTGGTCGCGGACCTTCCGGGTGTCGGCCAGAATTTGCAGGAGCATCCCGGCCTGTCGCTGTCGGCCTTCATCCGCCCGCACGCCCGGCTCGGCGACAAGACGCGGCGCCACAGCCATATCGGGCTACGCTATTCGTCGCGGGTCGAGGACTGCGACGCCGGAGACATGTTCGCGATGGTCGCGTCCAAGTCGGCGTGGCACCCGCTGGGCGACCAGATCGGCACGCTGCTTTACTGGATCAACAAGCCCTATTCGCGCGGCTTCGTCGACCTGGACGATCCCCGTGCGTCGACCGGGGTCGTCGCCAATTTCAACTGGTTCGCCGACCGGCGCGACCTCGATCGCCTGGTCGATTCCACCATCATGATGGCGGCAGTCGCCGCTTCGCCGGAGATGCAGCCGCATATCGTGCGGCCTTCGCCGTCGAGCTATAGCGGCTGGGCCAAACGGCTCGGGCGGCGCGGCCTTTCCAACTATCTGATGACCGCGCCCGTCGCGGCGCTGCTCGACATCATCCCGGGCCTGCAGCCCGCTTTCGTCAAGACGTTCATCGGCGGCGGACGGACGCTGGATCACTTCGTCGCCGACCGCAGCGAGATCGAGGCGTTCGCCCGCGCAGGGGTGTTCGGCCAGTGGCATCCAGCCGGCACATGCCGAATGGGCAAGGCAACGGACCCCTATGCGGTCACATCGCCCGACGACGGCCGCGTTCGCGGGGTCGACGGCCTTCGCGTGATCGACGCATCGGTCATGCCCACGATCCCGCGCGCCAACCTGAACCTTCCCGTCATCATGATCGCCGAGCGGATGGCGGATGCGATCAAGCACGCGGAGGGCGCGAGCCTTGCGGATTAGGCCCGGCGGCATTCGACTTGCGGACCGGGGAATGCAGGCCGGCGAGCAGAAAATATATTGACCCTGCGTCCCGCGCCCTGAACTAGAGAGTGGCAGGCACTCAAACATTGTTGGATTGATCCCGTCGATGGAAGAATCGGATGAAAAGCTGACCGGCGGAGCGAATGCGGTCCGCCGTAGCCTGGCGGTTCTGCGCGCGGTCGCGGAGGCAGGATCGGAAGTTACCGTCGCCGAGCTCGCAACGCGCCTCGACCTCAAGAAGCCGACGGTGCACCGGTTGGTCGCCGCGCTTGTCGAAGAGGAATTCCTGCAATCGGACTCGTCGCCGCAACGTTTGCGCCTGGGCCCGCTGTTCCTCGAGCTGGCCCATTCGGTGTGGAGCCGGTTCGATATCCGCGGCGCCGCGGCCCCCGAACTCGCCCGGCTAGCGCAGGCGACGGGCTTTACCGCGCGCCTGCTCACCAATGCGGGCGACCGGCTGATCTGCGTCGAGGCCGCGCATGCCGGCGAACGGGTGCGCGAACTCGATGTCGGGTCGATGGAGGCCATGCGGGGCTCCGCCGCCGGCCTGGTCGTCGCGGCCTTCTCCTATAACGATACGCACGAGCCCGACCCCGACGAAGCGCTGACCAAGGCGCGCCATTATGCGATCGACGGCAGCGCGCGATCGGCCTGGCGTTCGGTCGCCGCCCCCGTGTTCGACGAGCGCGGCGAGCCCGCGGGCGCGCTTGCGGTGACGGGACCGGCGCATCTGCTTGCCGACGACCAGCTTCACGCGCTGGCGCCACACGTTCTCGAGGCCGCGCGCAAGACGTCGCGCGCGGCGGGCGGATATCCGTTTGCGATCTCGCCCGACGAGCCGCGCTCCGAGGGGCGCAGCGCCGCGGTCCGCCCGATCAGCCGCCTCGCCAACCTGATCGGCGATTCCCCGATCTGGGTGGGGGACGCCGACACGCTGTACTGGATCGACATATTGGCGCCCGCGATCCTGCGGCTCGATGCGGATGGCGTGGTCGACAGCTTTGCAATGCCCGACGTGATCGGCGCGCTCATTCCGCGGGCCGACGGCCGGTTGGTCGCCGCCTTCTCCAACTCGGTGGCGATCTTCGATCCGCAAACCAACCGGCTCAGCAATCGCGTGACGGTCGACGGGGTGCATTTCGGATATCGCTTCAACGATGGTGCGACGGACCGTCGCGGCCGGCTGTGGCTGGGCTGCGCCGACCCGTCGCGCGCCGGCGCGCATGGCAGGCTCCTCCAGATTGGCGACGACGGATCGGTGGCGGCGGAGCTGTCCGGGCTGGGTCTGCCCAACGGCATCGTCTGGTCGGACTGCGGCAGCCGCGTCTACCTCATCGATTCCGCGATGCGCCAGTTGCGCGTCTACAGCTATGACGAAGAACGCGGGCAGTTCGGCGACTTCGAGGTCCTCCACCAGTTTCCGGCGGGCGGACCGCGCCCCGCCGGCCTGGCCATGTCGCCGGCCGGGAACCTCTGGACCGCCATCTGGGACGGTTGGGAGCTGGTCGAACTGAATGGAAGCGGTGAGGTCCTCGACCGGATCACCCTGCCCGTCCCGCGCCCGTCGGGCCTTCGCTTTGCCAAGAACGGCCGCGACCTCGTCGTCACGTCGGCGTCGGTACGGCTGAGCCCGGCGCAACTGCTCAAGGCGCCATTGTCGGGCAGCGTCTTTCTTTGCGAAGTATAGGCCCGACCCGGCCTCCTCCGCTTCGCCGGAAAGATATCAGCGCGTCGAGCCGCGAATGACGAGTTCGGGCACGATGCGATCGACGACCACCTGCTCGCCTGCCGACCCTTCGATCCGGTCGAGAAGCCGTCGCGTGGCGCGGCTCGCGACCTCCTGAAAGGGCAAAAGAAGCGTCGACAGCGGCGGGTTCATGAAACGGGTGAAGGGATGGTTGCCCCAACCCATGACGAGGACATCGCCCGGAACGCGGATGCCGCGCTCGTCGAGGGCGCGGTAGAGGCCGAGGGCGTAATAATCGTCGCCGACGACGAAGGCGTCCGGGCGGCGCCCGCGATCGAGCAGGTCGATCGCGACGCGATACGCATCGTCGGCCTGCCAGGATTGCGAAACGCGGAACGAGCGGGCGGGCGGGACGAGCGCAAGATTCTGCCGCGGGTCGAAGGGCAAGCCATGGCGTTCGAGCGACCGGCGGAACCCCTCGGCCCTGATCCGGATCGTCGAAAAGGGCATGTCTTCATCGAGCAGGACGATGTCCTTCGCGCCCTGTTCCACGACATAGTCGGTCGTCAGCTTGATGCCGGCCTCATTGTCCGCTGAATAAAAATCCACGCCGAGCTCGGGCAATTCGCGGCTGACGAGGACCAGCGGGATGCCTGCCTTGATCACCGGGGCCCACGCCGCCGAACTCTCCTGCACCGGGGCCGAAATGATACCGTCGAGGCCGGCCTGCAGCGCGCGGTCGATCGCGTCGCGCTCGCGCTCCGGGGATTCGGACGAAAGCAGCAGCAGGACGGTGTATCCGACCTTCTGCGCCTGGAACTCCACCTCGCTGACAAGGTCGGCGAAGAAGGGGTTGGAAATGTTCGAGACGATAACGCCGATCGTCCTTCGCGAGCCGAGGACCAGCGACCGGGCGTGGATATTGGGAACATAGCCGAGCCGCTCGGCCTCGGCCTTGATCAGCGCGCGCGTCGCGGGCTTCACGCCCGGGCGGTCGTTCAACGCCCGCGATACGGTGTTGGCCGTCAATCCGACCAGTTCCGCCAGATCCTGGAGCGTTGGCGGACGACGCCCGTTGCTTGCATCCGCCATGATTTTCCCTCCGATTCAAGCGCGATATCTAGCGAAACCGCTTGCAGGTGCCAAGCAGGACAATCGAATTTCGATAGTTACATTATCGTTATCGTTCGCCATGCTCGCACTTATCCGAATCTTGGGCTACCCTCGTTTCCGTCATGCGATAATCCTTATATTTTCCTCAGGAAAACGGAAGGGCGCTCGGCTGTAGCAATTTACATTAACGCTATTGATAATTCCGAATGGCGCGCTATTGACGGTCATGGGCGAATGCAGAGTTCGCGAAGGAGGCGCCGCAGCGTCCGGTCAGCCACCCGATCACCCCTCCTGTTTCGGGGAATGCAAGGGGTGATGACCGGGGCAGCGCGACGCCGCCCCGCCTCTGCAACGGGCGCGCTGTGCCTCGCCGGGAAGAGATGCTGAAAAGAAGGAAGAAATGTGACGGCGATGCCATTGGAGAAGATGTCGGTCAGCGAACCCAGCCGGGATGTTCCCGTTGCCGGCCATTATGATGTCATCGTGTGCGGGGGCGGGCCGGCCGGCCTGATCGCGGCCGTGGCGGCGGCGCGCAACGGCGCAAAAACCCTGCTGATCGAACGCTATGGCTTCGTCGGCGGCATGTCGACCAGCGCGCTGGTGACGCCGATCAGCGAGTTTCGCCATTTCGGCAAGCAGCATATCGGCGGAATACCGTTCGAACTGCTGAAGAAAGCGGCCGACCTCGGCGGGGCGAACGTCTCGCTCGAAAGCGGCAATTATCCCGTGAACGACGAAATCCTGAAGCTGGCCGCGCAGCGCCTGCTTCTGGAGAGCGGGGTCACCCTGCTCTATCATAGCTGGTTCTCGGACTGCCTGATGGACGGCGACCGCGTCACCCATATCATCGTGCAGAACAAGGCCGGGCGCGTCGCCTATGCCGCGAAGACCTTTATCGATTGCACCGGCGACGCCGATCTGGTCCGGGCCGCCGGCTTGCCGACGACCAAGGGCGACGTGCTGCAGCCCGCGACCCTCTGGTTCCAACTCGGCGGCGTCGACACCGACGCGCTGGACTATCTCTTCCGCGACGCGGTCGACGGCATGCTGCCCGTGTCACAGAGCATTCGCGGCCGCCTTCTCGATCTCAACGAGCAGGGAAAGATTCCGATCTTCGGCGGCCCCTGGATCAACAAATTCTTTCACGACGGCATGGTCAGCATCAACGTGCTGCGCGAGGCGACCGACGCGAGCGACCCCGAGTGGTTCACGAAGACCGAATGCAGCCTGCGCGAGAATTTGCAGCTTATTATCGAGGTGTTGCGACGCGAGTTTCCGGAGTTCCGGAACTGCTGGCTCGCAAAGTCGGGTATCCAGACCGGGGTCCGCGAATCCTATCATATCGTCGGGCTCTACGAGCTTAAACAAGACGACATTCTGGTACCGAAGGCGTTCCCGGACACGATCGCAAAGGGCGCGCATGTCATCGACATCCACGCGAGCGACAGCAACGACCAAAACGACCTGGTGATCCCGCGGCAGGAATATAACGTCCCCTTCCGCTGCCTCGTGCCGCAGGGCAGCGTCAATCTGGTCACGGCGGGACGATGCCTCTCGGCCGATGGCCCGGGCTTCGGATCGGTACGGGTCATGGCAACCTGCATGGCGATGGGCCAGGGCGCGGGAACAGCTGCGGCGCTCGCCTGCAAGCATGGATACAGCATGTCCGACATGAACTTCGACCAGCTCAGGGAAACGCTGATCGCCCAGGGTGCCGTCGTGGATTTCGACAATGTCGTCAATCCGGGCGCGCCGATCGAATTGTCGGAATATCCGGCGGTAAGCGCCGCCTGCTGAACAAGGTTCCGGACATGAGACTTGCGGGCAAGACCGCCCTGATCACCGGCGCGGCGCGCGGCATCGGCCTGGAATTTGCCCGGGCCTATATCGCCGAGGGGGCAAGCGTCGCCCTGGCCGACATCGACGAAGCGAAGGTTCGCCAGTCCGCGGAAGCGCTGGGTCCCAAGGCGTTCGCGATCGCGATGGACGTCACCCGCCAGGATTCGATCGATGCGGGCTTCGACGAAGCCGTCGAAAAGCTCGGCTCGATCGACATCCTCGTCAACAATGCCGCGCTGTTTTCCGCATCGCCGATCGCGGAAATCATACGCGCGGATTACGAACGCATTTTCGCGGTCAATGTGGCCGGAACGCTTTTCTGCCTTCAGGCGGCCGCCCGCCACATGATCGCGCGCGGCGCGGGCGGCAAGATCATCAACCTGGCCAGCCAGGCCGGGCGCCGCGGCGAGCCGCTGGTGGCCGTCTATTGCGCCTCCAAGGCGGCGGTCATCAGCCTGACCCAGTCGGCGGGGCTGGACCTGATCCGCCACGGCATCAACGTCAATGCGATCGCGCCGGGCGTCGTCGACGGCGAACATTGGGACGGCGTCGACGCCCATTTCGCGCGTTTCGAGAAACGCCCCCTCGGCGAAAAGAAGCGCCTTGTCGGCGCCTCGGTCCCGATCGGCCGCATGGCGGAACCCGCCGACCTTACCGGGATGGCGATCTTTCTCGCCAGCGCGGAGGCGGACTATATCGTCGCCCAGACCTATGGCGTCGACGGCGGCAACTGGATGGCATGACGATGCCGCCGCTCGACCTCCCCCATCCCAACCTCCCCTATGATCGCGGCCGCCTGACGCCGGGCATCGTCCATATCGGCGTCGGCAATTTCCACCGGGCGCATATGGCCGTCTATCTCGACGAGCTTTTCGCGCTGGGCGAGGATCAGGACTGGGCGATATTGGGCGCGGGCGTCCGACCGGCAGATGCCATCATGCGGGATGCGCTCAAGGCGCAGGACTGTCTGTCGACGGTGATCGAACTCGATCCCGACGCGAAGGCCGTTCGGCGCGTCGGCGCAATGATCGATTTCGTCGATGTCGATCCGTCGAACGCGCCGCTGATCGCGGCCATGATACGCCCGGAAATCCGCATCGTTTCGCTGACAGTCACCGAGGGCGGATATTATATCGATCCGGCGACGGGCGCATTCGATCCCACGGCGCCGGAGATCGTCGCCGACGGCCGAAATCCCGATCGTCCGGCGACGGCCTTCGGCGCGATCGTCGCCGCGCTGCGGGCGCGCCGATCATCAGGCATGAAGCCGTTCACGGTCGTCTCGTGCGACAATTTGCCCGGCAACGGGCACGCCGCAAAGGCCGCGACGGTGGGCCTCGCCCGCTTGTCGGACCCGCCGCTGGCCGAGTGGATCGACGCGCATGTGGCGTTTCCGAATTCCATGGTCGACCGCATCGCACCGGCGACCGGTTCTCGCGAGCGCAGGATGGCGGCAGAATTCGGCTTTGCCGACGATCCGGTTCCGGTGACGTGCGAACCGTTCCGGCAATGGGTGATCGAGGATCGGTTCCCCTCGGGACGTCCGGCATTGGAAAAGGTCGGCGTCACCTTCACCGACGACGTCGGCCTGTTCGAGACGATGAAGATCCGCATCCTCAACGGCGGCCATGCGGTCATCGCCTATGCGGCGGCGCTTTCCGGCATCGAATATGTCCATCAGGCGATGGCCGACCCGATCGTCAGCGCCTTTCTCGACACGATCGAAATCGATGAAATCATCCCCGTCGTGGCGCCGCCGCCGGGCCACGATCTCGCCCGATACAAGCGGCAGGTGATGGAGCGGTTCGCCAACCCCGAAATCGCCGACACGACCAGGCGGCTTTGCTTTGACGGCTCGAACCGCCAGCCAAAATTCATCCTTCCCTCGATCCGCGACAATCGGGCGCGCGGCCGTATGCCCGAAGGGTTGATCCTCGCAAATGCGCTGTGGTGCCGCTATTGCTGCGGCATCGATGAACGGGGCGAAGAGATTGCGCCCAACGATCCCGATTGGGCGAGGCTCAACACGGTCGCACGCGCGGCCAGGGAAAATCCCGACCGATGGATCGAAATGCGGCCAATCTATGGAGACCTGGCGGATGACGGTGCCTTCCGCGACGCATTCGGCGCGGCATTGACGCTGATCTGGAATGTCGGCACGCAGGCCGCAATGTCCCGATATTGCGGCCGCTGACGGGGCACATGACCGCAGACTCGGTCCCGGGCCGATCGGCCGCACACGCCAAAGAGGAAATGGAATGACAGCGCCATTGATCGCGGGCCTCGAACTGGGCGGCACTAAATGCGTGGCCATTCTCGCCACCGGTCCGGACGATGTCAGGGATCGCCGGACGGTGCCCACCACCGACCCGGCGGCGACGCTCGGCACGCTCGAATCCATTCTCGACGACTGGACGTTCGACGCCATCGGAATCGCAAGCTTCGGGCCGCTCGACCTCGATCGCGCAAGCCCGACGTTCGGATCGGTCAGCCGCACCCCGAAGCCGGGCTGGACCGGAACCGGCCTGATCGATCGCTTTGCCGATCGCTATGCCAGCCCCATCGCGATCCAGACCGACGTCGTCGGCGCCGCGCTCGCCGAAGGGCGCTGGGGCGCCGCGCAAGGGCTCTCCACCCATTGCTACATCACCGTCGGAACCGGCGTCGGCGTCGGCCTGATCGCGAACGGCCGCCCCGTGCAAGGCGCCGCGCATGGCGAGGCCGGCCATATGCATATCGCACGGGCGACGGGCGACGATTTCAAAGGCTCCTGCCCCTTTCATGGCGACTGTATCGAGGGACTGATTTCCGGCCCCGCGCTCGCGGCCCGCTTTGGCCGTCCCGGACACGAGCTGCCCGAAGACGGCCCGGAGTGGGATCTGTTCGTCCACGACCTCGCGGCGCTGCTGCACAATCTGGTTACGGTCGCGGCGCCGGAACGCATCGCGATCGGCGGCGGCGTCGTCAGCGCCCGCGAATATCTGTTCGCGCGCCTGCGAACCCGCCTCGCCGCCAGCATCAACGACTATGGCACGCTTTCGACCTATGCGAAGCAGCTCGACGAAAGGGTCGCTCCCCCGGGTCTCGGCACGCTCGCCGGCCCCATGGGCGCGATCGCGACGGGACACGAGGCCCTGGGAATCTAGACCCTGGCACCCATCTCCCCTCGCGGGTCGCCCGAGGCCGCTTGTCGGGCCATCATGCCCAGCCAGATCGATTGAGGAGCGGAGCCATGGAACGGATCGAAACCGAAGCGTCGGGCGGGTGCCAGTGCGGCGCGGTGCGCTGGCATGTGACGGCGGTGCTCGACACCTCGCACATCTGTCATTGCCGCATGTGCCAGAAGGCGGCGGGGAATTTCTTTGCCGCGCTGATCGGCGTGCCGCGCGATGCGCTGCGCTGGACGCGCGGCGCGCCCGCGACCTTCAACAGTTCGGACAAGGCCGCGCGCGGTTTCTGCGCCCGGTGCGGCACGCCGCTCACTTACGATTATTTCGAGAGCAAGCATATCAACCTGACGACAGGCTCGTTCGACGAGCCGGCCCGCTTCGCCCCCCGGATGCAGTTCGGTGTCGAGGGGCAGCTCCCCGTCTTCGCCGACCTGCCGATCAAGGCCGAGGGCACGACCGAAGAGACGATGAGCAGCGTCGCGGGCGCGATCCGGGCGAGCAACCATCAGCATCCCGACCACGACACCGACCACTGGCCCGCGTGACGGCGCGCAAAATTCGCTAAGCGCCCCTTTCCGCCTGTGATATCCCGCCTCCGGGCTTTGGGGGAGGCTTGCCATTTTCGACCAACCTGTTCGCGATCGCGCAGATATTTGCCAGACCGCGCGCGTCGGGCCTGGCGATCCTCGGCGACCTGCTGTGGTGGAAACTGATTCCCGACATTCGCCCGATCGACCTGTAATCACCCGCTGGCGAATCCCCGCGCGCCCGACTAGAGCCCGCCTCGAACGCCAGCGACGGAGCCCCGCATGACCCCCACCGCCAAAATCCTTCTCCTCGGTTCGGGCGAGCTCGGGCGCGAGTTCGTGATCTCGGCAAAGCGGCTCGGCTGCCATGTGATCGCGTGCGACAGCTATGCCGGCGCGCCCGCGATGCAGGTCGCGGACCAGTTCGAGGTCTTCTCGATGCTCGACGGCGACGCGCTGCGCGGTGCGATCGAAAAGCATCGCCCCGACCATATCGTTCCGGAGGTCGAGGCGATCCGCACCGAGATATTGGCCGAGGTCGAGGCAGAGGGCTTTCACGTCGTCCCGTCGGCGCGCGCGGCCCAGCTTACGATGAACCGCGACGCCATCCGCGATCTGGCGGCGAGCGAGCTGGGCCTGAAAACCTCGACCTTCGAATATGCAACGAGCCGCGAGGAGCTGGCGGCGGCAGCGGCGCGGATCGGCTTTCCGCTGGTGGTGAAACCGGTGATGTCTTCGTCGGGCAAGGGACAGAGCACCGTGAAGGACGCGTCGGGGGTCGACGCGGCGTGGGACTATGCGGCGGCGGGAATGCGCGGCGACCGGCTGCGCGTGATCGCGGAAGCCTTCATCGACTTCGATTACGAGATCACGCTGCTGACCGTGCGGCACAAGGACGGCGTCGCCTTCTGTCCGCCGATCGGCCATCGGCAGGAACGCGGCGACTATCGCGAAAGCTGGCAACCGGCCGCGATGTCGGCGGCGGCGCTCGCCGGGGCGCAGGACATGGCGACGAAGGTCGTCGATGCGCTGGGCGGGCACGGCATCTTCGGCGTCGAATTCTTCGTAAAGGGCGACGAGGTGATCTTCTCCGAACTGTCGCCGCGCCCGCACGACACCGGCATGGTGACGCTGATCTCGCAAGCGCTGTCGGAGTTCGACCTGCATGCGCGCGCGATCCTGGGCCTGCCGATCCCGCCGATCGCGGTGCCCGACGCGAGTGCCAGCGCGGTGCTGCTCGCCGATCGCGACGCGACCGACTTCGCGATCGCCGGCCTGGCCGAGGCGCTGGTTCAGCCGGACGCCCGGACGTCGGTCGACGCGCGCATCTTCGGCAAGCCCGTCACGCGGCCCTATCGCCGCATGGGCGTGGCGCTGGCAAAGGTCGCGGGCGGCACCACCGACGACGCCCGCGCCGCGGCGGTCGCCGCGGCGGACAAGCTGACGATCGAATATCCCGGCTAACGGCGGCAAAACCCGGGGAAGCATCCACGCCTGCGGGCAGAAACCGCAACCGGCGACACATCGCGCGGACACAGCTAGGCCGCTCCCCTTCGCGCTGCTACACCCCCGCCCATGTCCGAGAAGAATCATCTCTATCTGGTCGATGGCTCCAGCTACATCTTCCGCGCCTATCACCGTCTGCCGCCGCTCACGAACCCGAACGGCGTGCCCGTCGGCGCCGTCTATGGCTATACGACCATGTTGTGGAAGCTGGCGAAGGACCTGCACGACGCCGACGGTCCGACGCACCTTGCGGTCATCCTCGATCATTCGAGCCAGTCGTTCCGCAACGAGATTTATGACCAGTACAAGGCGAACCGCCCCGAACCGCCGGAGGATCTGCGCCCGCAGTTCCCGCTGATCCGCGACGCGACGCGCGCCTTCTCGCTGCCGTGTATCGAGATGGAGGGTTTCGAGGCCGACGACCTGATCGCCAGCTATGCCGAGGCGGCGGTGCGCGAGGGCTGGGACGTCACGATCGTCAGCAGCGACAAGGATCTGATGCAGTTGATCCGCGAACCCGACGAGGGTCCGCACGTCGACATGCTCGACACGATGAAGAATGTCCGCCTCGGCATGGACGCGGTGAACGAGAAATTCGGGGTCACGCCCGATCTGGTCGGCGACGTGCTGGCGCTGATGGGCGACAGCGTCGACAATGTCCCCGGCGTGCGCGGCGTCGGCCCGAAGACCGCGACCAAGCTGATCCAGGAATATGGCAATCTGACCGCCGCGCTCGACGGCGCCGAGACGATGAAGCCCAGCAAGCTGCGCGAAAACCTGATCGAGCATCGCGCGATGGCCGAGCTGTCGCGCGTGCTGGTCGACCTGAAGCGCGATTGCCCCCTGCCCGACGCGCTCGACGACCTGAAGCTCGGCGCGATTCCGCCCGCTCCGCTCAAGCTGTTCCTCGACGAGCATGGCTTTCGGTCCCTGTCGGCAAAGCTCGACACCGGCGCGACGCCCGGCGGTCCGCCCACCCTGCCGCGCGCGAACGCTGCCCCGGCGGCCGCGACCGTGTCGACGGGGCCTGTAACGCCCGCCCTGCCCGCCTGGCCCGCGATCGACCGCTCGCTCTATGAAACCGTCACGACGCTGGACGCGCTCGACCGCTGGATACAGGATGCCCGCGCCGCGCATGTCGTCGCCGTCGACACCGAAACGGCCAGCCTCGACAGTGTCACCGGCGAGCTCGTCGGCGTCAGCCTGTCGGTCGGTCCTGGCAAGGCCTGCTATATCCCGCTCGGCCACGGCGGCACCGACATGTTCGCCGAAAAGCCGGACCAGATTGCGATGGCCGACGCGATCGGCCGCCTGCGCACGCTGTTCGCCGACGACGCGGTGCTGAAGGTCGGGCACAATCTGAAATATGACATCGGCGTGCTCGCGCAGCACGACGTCGTCGTCGCGCCCTATGACGATACGCTGGTGATGAGCTTCGCACTCGACGCCGGCAAGCATCAGCATGGACTCGACGAATTGTCGAAGCTGCACCTCGATCATGCCTGCCTGTCGTTCAAGGACGTTTGCGGCACCGGCAAATCGCAGATCAGCTTTGCCGAAGTACAGCTGAGCCGCGCGACCGAATATGCCGCCGAGGATGCCGAGGTTGCGTGGCGGCTGTGGAAGCTGCTCAAGCTCCGCCTGCCGATCGAGGGCGGGACGCGGGTGTACGAAATGGTCGACCGCCCGCTCGCCGCCATCGTCGAGGGGATGGAACGCGCCGGCATCATGGTCAACCGCGACTATCTGGCGCGCTTGTCGGGCGAATTCGCGAACGAGATGCTGCGCATCGAGGGTGAGATACACGCACTCGCCGGCCAACCCTTCGCGATCGGCAGCCCCAAGCAGCTTGGCGAGATATTGTTCGACAAGCTGGGGCTGAAGGGCGGCCGCAAGGGCAAGTCGGGCGACTGGTCGACCGACCAGAACGAGCTCGAGCGCCTCGAACGCGACGGCGTGCCGATCGCGCGCAAGATTCTGGAATGGCGCCAGCTCGCCAAGCTGAAGTCGACCTATACCGATGCGCTGCAGCAACAGATCAACGCCAAGACCGGGCGCGTCCACACAAGCTACAGCCTCGTCGGCGCACAAACGGGCCGCCTGTCGTCGACCGACCCGAACCTGCAGAATATCCCGATCCGGACCGAGACCGGACGCCAGATCCGCGACGCCTTCATCGCGGCGCCGGGCCATGTCCTGATCGCCGCCGACTATAGCCAGATCGAGCTGCGGCTCGCCGCGCATATGGCCGACGTCCCCGAACTGAAGGAGGCCTTCGCGCAGGGGCAGGACATTCACGCCGCGACCGCGGTCGAACTGTTCGGAGAGGTCAATCGCGACACCCGCGGCAAGGCGAAGACGGTCAATTTCTCGATCCTCTACGGTATTTCGCGCTGGGGCCTTGCCGGCCGCCTCGAAGTCACGCCCGACGAGGCGCAGGCGCTGATCAGCCGGTATTTCGAACGGTTCCCGGGCATCTCCGACTATATCACCGACACGCTCGAGAACGCGCGCGCGCGCGGTTATACCGAGACGCTCTTTGGCCGAAAGACGTGGTTCCCGCGCATCAAGGCCGCGAACCAGAACGAACGCGCGGGCAGCGAGCGCGCCGCGATCAACGCGCCGATCCAGGGCACCAGCGCCGACCTGATCAAGCGCGCGATGGCGCGGATGCCGCAAGCGCTGGCGGATGCCGGGCTGTCCGATGTCAGGATGCTCCTCCAGGTTCACGACGAACTGGTCTTCGAGGCGCCGGAGGACAAGGCCCAGGCTGCGGGCGAGATCATCCGCCGCATAATGGCGGGCGCGGCCGAACCGGTGCTCAGCCTGTCGGTTCCGCTGGAGGTCGAGATCGGTATCGGCAAGAGCTGGGGCGAAGCGCATTGACGCCTCTCCTGCTGTTCGTCGCGGCGCTCGCGGCCGAGCCCGTGTCTGCGCCCGAACCAGCGGCGTCCCCGCCTCCCGCTACCGCGCCCGCAACCGCCGCCGCGCCCGCACCGGTCGCCGATACCGACCTGCGCGAATTTGCGGCGGTCGCGGGACGCAAGGTCGTGGGGCGCCAGGTGGGCGGCCCCTATCTGAACCCCGACAAGATATTGCTGCTGGCGCGCGACGGGAAAGGCTATCCGGTCGTAGCCGCCAGCATCGGCTTTCCCGCGCGCCAGTCGCTGCCCGCGCCGCCCGACGGCACGCTGGCGGTGGTCCGGCTGCACCAGAAATATGAAACGACCGTTCCCGGCCCGACGGGCGACGACCTGGCCTTTGTCGCCGCGAACAGGTTGCCGCTGTTCGTGATCGGCGAATGGGCCCGCCCCGCGCCCATGTGGGAAGTCGCGTGGGTCGACGGCCGCGTGCTGTTCCGCACGATCGGCGAGGTGGGCGAGATCGGCCCCTGGCAGGAATAGGCGCTCCCCAACTTCGCGCTTGACTGTATTGTTATAATAATACAGCAGAGCGGCAATCAGGGAGGATTTATGTCGTACAAGTTCATTGTGGCCTTCGCCGCCGCCGCGTTGTTCACCGGCGGCGTCCGCGCCGAACCCGCGCCCCCGCCGCCACCCGCCGCCGAAGCGATAGAGATGCTGCCGATCGCCTTCTCGCCGGAGGGTCTGTCGGGCCCCGGCGGCGACCGGCTGCGCGAGGCGATGGAGCAGGCGCAGTTCGTCGCGCTTGGCGAGGATCATGGTTTTGCGGGATCGCCAGCGCTTGGCGCGGCGCTGGCGCATGACGCCGCCGCGATCGCCGAGCGGCAGGATGCAGGACCGCTGTATCACGCCGTCGAGGTGGGTCCGCACACCGTGGCCTGGGTCGCGGCGCAGCTTGAAACCGGCGGACTCGACGCGCTTGGCATGGGGCTCAAGCGGCGTCCCTGGGCGATGCCTTTCCTGTCGAACGTCGAGGATGCCCGGCTTGCCGCGCCCTTCGGGGCGGATGGCAGGCTGTGGGGGATCGACCAGGAGTTCGTCGGATCGCCGTCGATCCTGTTCGAAATACTTGCGGCACGGACGAAGGACCGCGCCACCAGGGATCTGCTGACCGATTGGCGGACAAAGGACGATGGCGCGCTCGCGGCCGGCAAGTTCGACGCGATCTTCACAGCCTATGCCACGGCCGCGAACTTCGCGGACCTGCGGACGCGCTTCGCAGGCGACGCGGACGCGCTGGGGATGATCGACGATCTGGCCGAAAGCACGCGCATCTATCGACTGCACAGCGCCGGCCAAAATCTTCAGAACAATGAGGAACGTTCGGCGATGATGCAGCGCTATTTCCTCGCCGCCTATCGCGCCGCCCCGGTGAAGGCGCCGCGCGTGCTGCTGAAAATGGGGCTCAACCACATCGGCCGCGGGACCACGCCGACCTCGATCGTCGATCTCGGCTCGATGCTGCCCGGCCTCGCGGCGGCGAACGGGCGCACCGCGCTGGCGATCGCCTATGTCCCGCTCGGCGGATCGGTGCGTCAGCTCAGCCCTTCGCCGACCGCCTTCACCAAGGTCGCGCCCTATGAGGACGAAATGATCGGCCAGATCCTCGACGCAGCCGGCATCGCGCGCGACACGATTCCGGCCGACGGCCACGTCCTCATCCCGCTCGCGCCGCTCCGCCACGCCCTTGCGGGGAAGAAGCTGCGCGACCTTCCGCCCTATGCGCGCTTCATGCTGCTGGGTGTCGACTATCTGGTGACGACGCGCGGCGCGGAGCCGGCGACGTCGTTCGAGTCATGGACGTCCGGGACGCGCTGAGCCGTCCTGGTCGGGCGCGGGGCCAAAGCGATTGGATCCCGCCGTCCCCGCGCGGGCCAGTTCGATCACAAGCCACAGCAGGATCAGCCCGCCGACGATCGCCAGCCAGTCGGGGCCCGCGTCGTTGACATTCGCCTTCGCCATCCAGGTCCAGCTATCGAACGGATTCATGCTGGGCGGCTGACGCTGCACCTCGGCGAGCACTTGCGGCAGCCGGTCCGTCATGTGCAGCATCTGCCGCGCCTGCCCCAGCCCCGCCGCCGCCACGCCGAACGGCAGCGCCAGCGCCCACCAGCCGCTGTGCCCGCGATCGTGCAGGCGGCGCGCCGTCGCGGTCAGCAGGATGATCGCGCCGAGCAGGCCGAGGCACGCCCCGACATAGGCGCCCGTGGTCATGCCGCGCATCTGCGCCTCGAAGATCTTCACGGCGGCCTGCGGATCCTTGGGTCCCGCGTTCATCATCAGGTCCATCGGCGGAAAGGCCAGCACCATCTGGATGATCATCTGGAGGATCAGCAACGGCGCGAGAACCAGCGCGAGGAACATCCAGAACTGCATCCGCGCATCGCGTCCGTGCGCATCGAAAAGGCCGCCGAAGCCCTTGCGCAAGATCCGCCCGATCGAAAAATCCGCCATGCCGCGCCCCCATTCCGCCACGCCCCGGCGGCGAGCATATCCGGCCTCCGTCGACGTGCCAATCGCCGAACCGCCCCGATTTGGCGGCAAAGGACGGTATCGCGCGCTTTACCGCCATGCCCGCCCTTTCCGAACCCGGCGTTTCCCTCTATGACCAAATCATGACATCCCGCTGGCATTCTTGCGACAGCGGCGACGAAAGGCTTTCATGACGACCACTCCGGCGGCCAGCGCCCCGATCCGCATCCAGCAGAATTTTCTCGCTCGCCACGAAAGACGACTGCTCAACTGGATCTGTCCCCGCCTTCCCGCATGGACGACGCCCGACCAGTTGACGATCCTCGGCTTTGTCGGCGCGGTGATAGTCGCCGCAGGCTATATGCTGAGCTGGATCGACGACGAATGGCTGGGGCTTTGCCTCGCCGGCTATGTCGTCAACTGGTTCGGCGACTCGCTCGACGGCAGCCTGGCGCGCTGGAGGCGGATCGAGCGCCCGAACTACGGCTATTTCGTCGACCATAGCGTCGATGCGGTCGCGACCCTGCTGATGGTCGGCGCGATCGGGATGAGTCCCTATCTGCGCCTCGACGTCGCGCTGATGGCGGTGATCGGATATTTCCTGCTGTCGATCCACACCTTCATCGCGGCAAAGGTCGTCGGCGAATTCCGCCTGTCCTACATGGCCGGCGGGCCGACCGAGCTGCGGCTGATGCTGATGGCGATGACCGTCACCATGGCGCTTGTCGGCCCCGGCGATATTCACGGGATCAATTTCTCGCCCTTCGACCTCTTCGGCCTGGTCATCGCCAGCATCCTCGTGACGCTGTTCGTCGTTCAGAGCTTTGCGACGGCTCGGATGCTCCGCGCGTGCGGCGGTTAGGGCCGGCGCCGCGCCTGCGGATAGGTGCCGAGCAGGCGCAGCGATTTCGTCTGGAAATCGATTTCCTCCAGCGCGCGGTCGATCCGCTCGTCGCCCGGCGCGCCGACGATGTCGGCATAGAATTTCGTCGCCGCAAAGCTGCCGCCGACCTGATAGCTTTCCAGCTTGGTCATGTTGACGCCATTGGTCGCAAAACCGCCCAGCGCCTTGTAAAGCGCGGCCGGGATATTCTTCACCTCAAAGACAAAGGTGGTCATCAGCGCGTCGATGTCGCCGACGTCGGCCAGCGGTTCGCGCGCCAGGACGACGAAGCGGGTCATATTATGATCCGCATCCTCCATGCCGGTGCCGTGCAGCGTCAGCCCGTACAGCTCGGCGGCGTGCGGCGGCGCCAGCGCGGCCAGCCCGACCTCGTCGCTGTCGGCGACCCAGGCGGCGGCGCCCGCGGTGTCGCTGTGCGCGACCGGATCGATGTTGTTCGCGCGCAGCCATTGGCGGCACTGGCCCAGCGCCTGCTCGTGGCTCATCGCCCGCGTGACCGGGCCCAGGTCGCGGCTCATCAGGCCGTATCGGATCGGCAGGAAATGCTCGCCCACGATATAGAGGCCGGATTCGGGCAACAGGAAATGGATGTCGGCGACGCGGCCGTGCAGGCTGTTCTCGATCGGAATGATCGCGCGTTCGACGCTGCCGTCGCGCACCGCCTCGATCGCATCCTCGAACGAATAGCAAGGAAGCGGCAGCGAAGCGGCGTCATATTCGCGCGCGGCAAGGTCGCTGTTCGCGCCGGGCGCGCCCTGAAAGGCCAGCCCGCGTGCGGGATCGGCAAGCGCTGCCGCCTTCATCTGGTCCACCAACCGCTGCGCCGAAGCCGAATAACTGCCCATGACTGCCTTCCCGTACTGCGCGGCGGCGCATAGCGAGGCGGGAAGGCGTACGCAACCGCACGCCGCACGATTTCATCCCCTTGCGCCGCGCACCGCGCCCCAGTAAGGGAGCGACCAAATCAAACCACGCGCCCGGGGGCCGGGCACAAGCGAACGGGGCTGCAAGCATGGACAATCGCAACAACACTATTGCCGGCTGGGTATTGTTCGCCGGTATCTGCGCACTGGGCCTGTCGATTGGTTCGGGCATGTTGTTCGCCAGCCACAATCCTGAAAAGCCCGGTTTCCCGATCGAGGATGCCGAGGGTGGCGAAGGCGGCGGCGCAGCAGCCGTTCCCCTGCCGAACCTGCTCGCCGCGGCCGACGTCGCAAAGGGCGAAGCGGTGTTCGCAAAGTGCGCCGCGTGCCACACGATCAATTCGGGCGGCGCCAACGGCATCGGCCCCAACCTCTATGGCACGATGGGTGAAGCCATCGGCCAGGGCAAGGCGGGCTTCGCCTTCTCCGACGCGCTCAAGAATGTCGGCGGCAACTGGGACTTCGAAAAGATGGACCATTGGCTGGCCAGCCCGCGCAAGTTCGCCAACGGCACCAAGATGTCGTTCGCCGGCCTGTCGAGCGCCGAGGATCGCGCCAACCTGATCGTCTATCTGAACGCGCAGGGTTCGAACCTGCCGCTGCCGGCGGCCGAAGCCGCTCCGGCCGCCGATGCCGCTGCCGCTCCGGCGGAAGGCGCCGACAAGGGCGCCGCTCCGGCCGAGGCCGCGAAGGGCGCCGAAGCCGCCGCACCGGCACCCGCCGAAGCCAAGAAATAATGCGCATCGCGCCCGTCCTGCTGGCGGGCGCGTTGATGCTCGCGGGCTGCGGCAAGTCCGAACCCGCCGCCGACACGTCGGACGATAGCGCCTCTGCGCCGTCTGCCACCGCGCCCGCTCCTGCGGTCGAGCCTACCGCGGCGATGGGCGAACAGATTTTCAAGCGCTGCGTGTCGTGCCACACGATCGACAAGGGCGGATCGAACGGCATCGGCCCGAATCTGCACGGCGTCTTCGGCCGCGCGGTCGCCGCGCACGAAGGCTTTTCCTATTCCTCCGCGCTCAAGGCGAAGGGCGGCCACTGGGACGAAGCGTCGCTCGACAAATTCCTCGAATCGCCGATGAAGGATGCACCCGGCACGCGCATGGCGTTCGCGGGCGTCATCGACGCCGCCGACCGCAAGGCGCTGATCCTCTACCTGGAAAGCCAGAAATAGCGCCGAAACCCTCCCGGCCGCGTCGCGGCGGGGAGGATCATCGACTCAATGATGTTCGATGTTGGCGTAAAAGCCCTGGATGATCTCCCAGGCTTCCTCGGCGGTCTCGACGAATTTGAACAGGTCCAGGTCGCGCGCGCTTACGACGCCCTCCTCGACCAGCGCCTCGAAGTTCACGACGCGCTGCCAGAATTCCTTGCCGAACAGCACGATCGGGATCGGCTTGATCTTGCCGGTCTGGATCAGGGTCAGCAGCTCGAACATTTCGTCGAACGTCCCGAATCCGCCCGGAAACACCGCGACGGCGCGCGCGCGGAGCAGGAAGTGCATCTTGCGCAGCGCGAAATAGTGGAACTGAAAGCTCAGTGACGGGGTCACGAAGCGGTTCGGCGCCTGTTCGTGCGGCAACACGATGTTGAGGCCGATCGACTCGCGGCCCTCGTCATCGGCGCCGCGGTTCGCGGCCTCCATGATCGACGGACCACCGCCCGAACAGACGACGAAATGGCGGCAGCCGTCGTCGTCGCACGGCACCTGGCTCGCAAGCCGGGCAAGGCTGCGCGCTTCGTCATAATATCGCGCCTTGGCCTTCAGCCGGCGCGCGATATTGCGTTGGACGTCGTCGGTCGCCGCGGTCTCCAGTCCGTCGGCGGCTGCCGGTTCGGGGATGCGCGCCGAGCCATAGATGACCAGCGTCGATTCGATCTTCGCTTCGTCCAGCAGCAGTTCGGGCTTCAGCAGCTCGAGCTGAAAGCGAACGGGGCGCAAATCCTCGCGCAGCAGGAAATCATTATCCTGAAAGGCGAGCTTATAGGCCGGATCGGCGGTCTGCGGAGTGGTCGTCGCCTGCTTGGCGAACTGCGCGTCGTCTTTTGCTTTGTGAAAACGCGAACGATGGGGTTGTTTGTCTTTTGCCATTCAGGTGCGGCTACTCGTTTCGCGTGACTTTGCCAAGACTGGGGCATATCGCCCGCCCGTCCGCACGCGATGACGACACGGCCTAACGGCAGTATCCGTTGCCGCTCATGTCCATGTGGAAATGATTATAGTGCGCCGCATTATAGTCGGGGCCCAGCACGGTACCGAAACGGCGGCACGCCGACGTGTGCAGCGCGCGCAGGAAATCCTGCGACGGCCTGTCGCCCTTCCATCCGCCGTCGAGCATGATGCGGCGACCGTCGGCCAGCACGAATCCCGATACGTCGATCGCGTTCGAATAAGCATGCTGCGAAAGCCGCCCCGAACGACCGCCATAGATGTTGCGGCAGCTATAGGTGCCGAAGGTCTCGATCTTGACGACCTCCTGCCCGAAATATTTCCGTGCCGCGGGTTTCACGGCATATTGCGCCCAGGCGGCGAAATTCTTTGCCAGCGGACAGGTCATCGCGCCCAGGTTCGTCACCGGCGTACCGATGTCCATCAACTTCACCGAATCGATCGAGCTGCATCCGCCGCCATGATCCTGATTCGGCAGCGGGGTGAAGCGCACGCCGGCCTGCTTCAGGTCGAACGCGCATTGCTGCGCCTCGGGGCTGGTAAAGGAGGGTGCGCCGACGACCTGCGGACGGTTCGGCTTGCCGGTCGCCGTCTGCTTCCCGCCGCCCTGTTTCATCACATCGGGAGCGCCGAAACAGGCGGATAGAGCGAGCGCCGCGCTGGCGGCGATCAGGACCCGGGGCTTCAAGAAAGGCGGGATCGGCATGGTCGTCAATTTACCGACAAGATGGTTAACAAGATACTAACCCAGCCCTTCGGCTGGTCGTCAATTTCGCCCGGGACGAGCATTTTGTTTGACAGTTGCGCGGACGCCCCTAAAGGCGGCGCCGGGCCACGCGGTCCCAACGCCGCGCGAGCTCTCTGCAAGGAGAGACTATAATGACTGACGTACCGACGCCACAATTGCGCCCTCAGCGCCCCTATTTCTCTTCCGGACCCTGCGCCAAGCCGCCGGTCTGGGCCCCCGAAAAACTAGGCACCGAATCGCTCGGCCGCTCGCATCGCGCGAAGATCGGCAAGACGCGGCTCCAATATTGCATCGACCTGATGCGCGAGATGCTGCAGCTTCCCGACACGCACCGCATCGGCATCGTGCCCGGTTCGGATACCGGCGCCTTTGAAATGGCGATGTGGACGATGCTCGGTGCGCGCCCCGTCACGACGCTGGCGTGGGAAAGCTTCGGTGAAGGTTGGGTCACCGATGCCGCCAAGCAGCTCAAGCTCGATCCGACGGTCATCCGCGCCGACTATGGCCAGCTTCCCGACCTGACGCAGGTCGACTGGTCGAACGACGTTCTCTTCACCTGGAACGGCACCACCAGCGGCGTCCGCGTTCCCGACGGCGACTGGATCGCCGCCGACCGTCAGGGGCTGAGCTTCGCCGACGCGACGTCGGCGGTGTTCGCCTACGACCTGCCGTGGGACAAGATCGACGTCGCGACCTTCAGCTGGCAGAAAGTGCTCGGCGGCGAAGGCGGGCACGGCGTGCTGATCCTCGGCCCCCGCGCCGTCGAACGGCTCGAAACCCACACCCCCGCCTGGCCGCTGCCGAAGGTGTTCCGCCTCGTCTCGAAGGGCGCGCTCGCCGAGGGCGTGTTCAAGGGCGAGACGATCAACACGCCGTCGATGCTTGCCGTCGAGGACGCGATCTTCGCGCTCGAATGGGCGAAGTCGCTCGGCGGCCTCGACGGGCTGAAGGCACGCAGCGATGCGAACGCCGCCGCGCTCGACAAGATCGTTTCGGAACGCGAATGGCTCAGCCATCTCGCCGCCGATCCCGCCAGCCGCTCGAAGACCTCGGTCTGCCTGTCGGTTGCCGGCGCGGACGAGGGCTTCATCAAGAAGTTCGCGGCGCTGCTCGAAGCCGAAGGCGCGGCCTATGACATCGCGGGCTATCGCGATGCGCCTCCGGGTCTTCGCATCTGGTGCGGCGCGACCGTCGACACCGCCGATGTCGAGGCGCTCGGCCCGTGGCTCGACTGGGCCTACGCCTCGCTCAACGCCTGATTACGATCCCCGGCGAAAGCCGGGATCCATTTCCCCATTCCGCCACAGATCCCGGTTATCGCCGGGATACGGAGACAGACCATGACCGCACCCAAAGTCCTCATCAGCGACAAGATGGACCCCAAAGCCGCCGCGATCTTCAAGGAACGCGGAATCGACGTCGACGTCATCACCGGCAAGACCAAGGAAGAGCTGATCGCGATGATCGGCGACTATGACGGCCTCGCCATTCGCTCGGCGACCAAGGTCACCGCCGACGTCCTCGCCGCCGCCACGAAGCTGAAGGTCGTCGGCCGCGCCGGCATCGGCGTCGATAACGTCGACATCCCCTCGGCGTCGAAGCAGGGCGTCATCGTGATGAACACGCCTTTCGGCAACAGCATCACGACCGCTGAACATGCCGTCGCGATGATGTTCGCGCTCGCGCGCCAGATTCCGGAAGCGAACGCGCTGACGCAGGCCGGCAAATGGCCGAAGAACGACTTCATGGGCGTCGAGCTGACGTCGAAGACGCTCGGCCTGATCGGCTGCGGCAACATCGGCAGCATCGTTGCCGAGCGCGCACTCGGCCTGCGCATGAAGGTCGTCGCCTTCGACCCCTTCCTGACGCCGGAACGCGCGATCGAACTCGGCGTCGAAAAGGCCGATCTCGACACCTTGCTCGCCAAGGCCGATTTCATCACGCTGCACACGCCGCTGACCGACCAGACCCGCGGCATCCTGTCGGCCGAGAATATCGCCAAGGCAAAGAAGGGCGTGCGGATCATCAACTGCGCGCGCGGCGGCCTGATCGACGAGGCAGCGCTGAAGGACGCGCTCGACAGCGGCCATGTCGCGGGCGCGGCGCTCGACGTGTTCCAGCAGGAGCCGCCGGCTGCCGACCATCCGCTGTTCGGCACGCCGAACTTCATCTGCACGCCGCACCTTGGCGCGTCGACCGATGAGGCGCAGGTCAATGTCGCGATCCAGGTCGCCGAACAGATTTCGGACTATCTGCTCACCGGCGGCATCACCAACGCGCTGAACGTCCCCAGCCTGTCGGCCGAGGAAGCGCCGAAGCTGCGCCCCTATATGAGCCTCGCCGAAAAGCTCGGCAGCCTCGTCGGCCAGCTCGCGCACGACAATCTCGCCAACATCTCGATCGAGGTCGAGGGCGCGGCCGCCGAACTGAACCTCAAGCCGATCACGGCGGCGGTGCTGACCGGCCTGATGCGCCGCTATTCGGACTCGGTGAACATGGTCAACGCGCCGCACCTCGCGCGTGAGCGCGGGCTCGACGTTCGCGAGGTTCGCCACGATCGCGACGGCGACTATCACACGCTCGTCCGCGTGACCGTCGCCACCGAACAGGGCGACCGCTCGGTCGCGGGCACGCTGTTCAGCAACGGCGATCCGCGCCTCGTCGAAATGTTCGGTATCAAGGTCGAGGCCGACCTCGACGGCCATATGTTGTACATCGTCAACGAGGACGCGCCCGGCTTCATCGGCCGCATCGGCACCGCGCTGGGCGAAGCCGGGCTGAACATCGGCACCTTCCACCTCGGCCGCCGTGCCGCGGGCGGCGAAGCCGTGCTGCTTCTCAGCCTCGATTCGCCGATGCCCGAACCTCTTCTGTGGCAACTTTGCCAACTTCCGGGCGTGAAAACGGTAAAGGGCCTGAAGTTCTGATCCACCTCCCCTCCCGCCCGCGCGGGAGGGGAGATTTGTTGAACTCCCGCCACCACGCGCCTAAAGGCCGCAATCGATGACAAAGGCTCCCGCCCTGCTGCCCGAAGGCCTCCGCGACCGTTTGCCCGCGCAGGCCGAAGCCTCCTCCCGCGTCACGCGCGCGCTCGTCGACGCGATGCGCGCGCACGGCTATGGCCGCGTCTCCCCGCCGCTCGCCGAGTTCCGCGAAACGCTGGGCGGCGATGACGACCGCTCGTCGCGCGACCTGCTCCGCTTCACCGACCCGGTGTCGCAGCGCACCCTGGCGCTCCGCCCCGACATCACGCGGCAGGTCGGCCGCATCGCCACCTCGCTCCTTGCCAAGGCCCAGCGTCCGCTGCGCCTCTGCTATGCGGGGCAGGTCGTGAAATTGCGATCGAGCCAGCTTCGCCCGGCCCGCGAGATGCTTCAGGTCGGCGCCGAACTGATCGGCAGCGACAGCGTCGCCGCCGCGCGTGAAATCGTGACGGTCGCGATCGACGCGCTCGACGCCGCCGGCATCGGCCAGGTCACGATCGACTTTACCCTGCCCGACGTCGTCGACCTGCTCGCCGGCGGGCCGCTGCCCGTCGCCGCCAGCCTAGACAGCCTGCGCGACGAGCTCGACGCCAAGGATGCCGGCGCGCTCGTGCGGCTCGGTGCGGAGGCCTATCTGCCGCTGCTGCGCGCGACCGGCCCCTTCGACCGCGCGATCGCCGACCTGCGCGCCTTCGACACGACGGGCGTGCTCACCAGCCGCATCGACGCGCTCGAGGAAATCGCCGCGCCGGTGCGCAACCGCGCCGCGCTGACGCTCGACCCCACCGAACGCCACGGCTTCGCCTATCAAAGCTGGTTCGGTTTCCAGATTTTCGTGCCCGGTCAGGGCGATGCGATCGGTCGCGGCGGCGGCTATTCGATTCCCGTCGGCGAACAGGAAGAATCGGCCGTCGGCTTCTCGCTCTATCCCGACCCGCTGATCGACGCGGGGCTTGGCGCAGAAAATGATGCCGAGCGCCGCATCTTCCTGCCGATCGGCCACGACCCCGCGATCGCTGCAAGCCTGCGTGCCGACGATTGGCAGACGGTCGCCGCGCTGTCCGACGGCGACGACGCACGCGCGCTCGGCTGCGGCTTCATTCTCGGCCCGGACGGCCCGGTCGAAGCCTGATCTTCGTCGACGCCGACGACGGCGCGGCTAGAAATCCGACACCCCGAACCGCGGGATCCCCTGGTTGACGCCGGGCGGGTCGAGCACGGTGACGTCCAGCTCGACCGGCTCGCCGATCCAGTGCGCAAGGCTGGTGTGATCGGCCAGGTCGTCGTCGGTCAGCGGGTGGACCAGCGCACGCAGCCCCGTCGCCTCGATCGCCGCCACGACCGCCGGCCGATGGCTCGCCAGAAAATGCACCTCATATTGCGCGATCGGATGCGGCCCCGCCGCGCCGTCGGTCAGCGCCCCGACGAACAGGATCGCGGGATCGCGGCCGAAAGCATGGCGCAGCGCGATCGCGGCGGGCCGCTCGCCATCGTCGCAATAGATATGGGCATGATAGGGCGCGTCGGCGTTCGTCATGCAGGCTTCGCCTTCCTTCATCATCAGGCCGGAGCCCTACTTTCGCCCCGACAGTCGGAGCAAGGCGCGGCGGCGTCAAGCCCAGGGCGGTGCCGATGGACTGCGACGACTACCCTACCCCAAAAACAACACGCGCATAAGAAAAGGGCCGGAGTTTCCCCCGGCCCTTTCCCAAATTCTGGCGGTGCCTATCAGGCGCCGGCGACGTCGGCCGTGTCGACCTTCACGCCGGGGCCCATCGACGACGACAGCGCGATCTTGCGGACATATTTGCCCTTCGCGCCGGCCGGCTTGGCCTTGACGATCGCGTCGACGAACGCGTCGAAGTTCTGGCGGAGCTTTTCCTCGCCGAACGACAGCTTGCCGAGGCCGGCGTGGATGATGCCCACCTTTTCGACGCGGAATTCGATCTGGCCGCCCTTGGCTGCCTTGACCGCTTCGGCGACGTTCGGGGTGACGGTGCCCAGCTTCGGGTTCGGCATCAGGCCCTTCGGACCCAGCGTCTTGCCGAGGCGACCGACGATGCCCATCATGTCCGGCGTCGCGATGACGCGGCCATAGTCAAGGTTACCCGCAAGCATGTCTTCCATCAGGTCTTCCGCACCGACCTTGTCGGCGCCGGCGGCCAGCGCCTTTTCGGCATTGTCGCCACGCGCGAAGACCGCGACCTTGACGTCCTTGCCGGTGCCGGCGGGCAGCGTGACGACGCCGCGGACCATCTGGTCGGCGTGACGCGGATCGACGCCCAGGTTCATCGCGATTTCCAGCGTTTCGTCGAACTTGGCCGAAGCCAGCTCGCGCACCGTCTTGATCGCTTCGTCGATGCCGTGCAGCTTCAGCGCGTCGACCTTGCCCTCGAGGGCCTTCTGCTTCTTGGTCAGCTTAGCCATGGGTTCAGCCCTCCGTCACTTCGAGGCCCATCGAGCGGGCGCTGCCTTCGATGATCTTCGTCGCCTGTTCGATGTCGTTGGCGTTGAGATCCTTCATCTTGATCTCGGCGATTTCGGCGAGCTTCGAGCGCGCGATCTTGCCACCGCTGATCTTGCCGGGCTCCTTCGAACCCGACTTCAGGTTCGCGGCCTTCTTGATCAGATAGGTCGCCGGGGGCGTCTTGGTGACGAACGAAAAGCTCTTGTCGGCGAACACGGTGATGATCGTCGGGGTCGGCTGACCCTTTTCCAGACCGTCGGTCGCGGCGTTGAACGCCTTGCAGAATTCCATGATGTTGACGCCGCGCTGACCGAGCGCCGGCCCGAGCGGCGGCGAGGGGTTGGCGGTACCGGCGGGCACCTGCAGCTTGATGTAGCCGCTAATTTTCTTAGCCATGATGGCCTCCTATCTTTCTGTCGGCCCTTCCCGGGGGAACGGCCTCAAAATAAGCGGTCGAACAGAAGGGCATCACCCCTTCCTCCCGCGCGGAATCACGCCCTTATCTGACGCGAAGCGGCGCCCATATGCCCAAATGCCGCAGAAAACAAGCCTTATCGCCGTCAGGCGGGCGGATCGTAGCGGATCAGCCCTTCCTGCACCGCCGACGCGATCAGCGTGCCGTCCTGGCGATAGATGAGCCCGCGGTTGATCCCGCGTCCGCCCGCGCTCCAGTCGCTGTCCATTACATAGACGAACCATTCGTCGACGCGGATGTCGTCGTGGAACCACATCGCATGGTCGAGGCTGGTCGAAAACACGCCCGGCGTGTCCCACGTCAGCGCATGCGGCATCAAGGTCGTCGAAAGCAGCCCCATGTCCGACGCATAGGCCAGCAGCGCGCGGTGGATCAGCGGATCGTCGCCGACGGGGGCGGAGATGCGGAACCATTCATATTGCCGCGTCGCACGCTCCGACGACGGCGGGCGAAAGGCGCGAACCTCGAACGGGTGCATGCGCGCCATATGCTCGATACGCTGGTCGCTGATCCGCGGATCGATCGCGACGAAATCGGCAAAGTCGCGGCACTCCTCCGGCGGCAGGATGCCCTCCATCGGGATCTGGTGCGCCAGCCCCTTTTCGGGGGTCTGGAAAGAGGCGGTCAGGTTGAAGATCACCTTGCCGTCCTGGCGCACGACGACGCGGCGGTTGGCGAAGCTGCGCCCGTCGAAGTCGCGGTGAACGCGGAAATGCAGCGGCTTCGCCTCATCCCCTCCGCGGAGGAAATAAGCATGGAGCGAATGGACGACCTTGCCCGGATCGACGGTGCGCGCCGCGGCGACCATCGCCTGCGCGATCACCTGGCCGCCGAAGATGCGGCGACGGCGCGGATTGGCAAAGGCGGGATAGGTGAACTCGTCGGGTTCATCCGCCGGCTCGAGTTGGAAGAGATGAACGATATGGCGCACGAGCCGTTCGCGGTCGACGCTCGCGTAAATGGCGCGCGCGTGATCGGCGCGAGCCTGCATCTCTTCGGGAGTGAGGCTCATGCTGCTTTCCGATACTGGCTGGAATGACGGCCTGCGGCCGTCACTTCATGCGTTCGACCTGCTCGAAATCGAGCTCGACAGGGGTGGCACGACCGAAGATCGACACCGATACCTTGACGCGCGCCTTGTCGAAATCCAGTTCCTCGACGACGCCGTTGAAGCTGGCGAACGGACCTTCGAGCACCTTGACCTGATCGCCGATTTCGTAGTCGACGCGGATTTCGGTCTTCGGACGCGCCGCGGCCTCTTCCTTGCTGTTCAGGATGCGCGCGGCCTCGGCCTCGCTGATCGCCTGCGGCTTGCCCATCGAACCCAGGAAGCCGGTGACCTTCGGCGTGTTCTTGACGAGGTGATAGACATCGTCGCTCATGGTCAGCTTGGCGAGGACATAGCCCGGGAAGAACTTGCGCTCCGCCTGCACCTTCTTGCCGCGCTTAACCTCGGTGACCGTTTCGACGGGCACTTCGACCGCCTCGACGAAATCGGTGAGGCCCATGCGCTCGGCTTCGGCGAGCACCGAATCGCGAACCTTGTTCTCGAAGCCCGAATAGGCGTGAATGATGTACCAGCGCGCCATGATGCGTGTCCCTTTTAGATCCCTGCTGCCGCGCGGCTTAGCGCGCGAGCGACGTCAGCCAGCTGACGATGAATTTGAAAACCGTATCGACGCCGAAGAAAAAGAGCGACAGGATCGTGGTCATGATCAACACCAGGATGGTGGTCTGCACGGTCTCGCGGCTCGTCGGCCACACGATCTTGGTGGCTTCGGTCTTCACCTGGTTGACGAATTCGCCAATTTTGGGCTTGGCCATGTCGCGCGTCCTGTCCTTCAAACGTCCAATGATCCGGGCCAGATGGGTTGCCGCCCCTCGCGCGTCAAGCGCGCTTCAGGCAATAGTCCGCCCACCCTCCCCGAGCATGTCGGCGAAAGGCGGAAGGAAAACGGCGCAACTGTCCGAATGATGCGGCCTTTAAACGCGCCTCCGCGCCTTGGCAAGCAATAGCAGCAGCAGGGGCGATCAACCCGGGGCGGAGATTTTCATCATCACGAGCCCCGCGACGATCAGCAGCGCGGCGATGATGCGCATCGCATTCGCCGTTTCGCCCAGGACCATGATCCCGACCAGGAACGCGCCGACGGCACCGATCCCCGTCCAGATCGTATAGGCGGTTCCCAGCGGCAACGACCGCATCGAAAGCGAAAGCAGCGCAAAGCTGACGATCATCGCAACGATGGTGACGATCGTCGGACCGGGACGCGTAAAGCCCTCCGACTGTTTCATCGAAAAGGCCCAGACAATTTCGAAAAGTCCGGCGATCACAAGATAGACCCAATGCATGGCAGCCTCCTTCCATGGGCTGCCGGGCCGTCCCGGACCTGATACCTGCTCGCCGGTCATTCACCGGCACAGGCGGGGACGTGGCCCCTGCGGTTTGGCGCCTGTCCGAAGCGGCCGGATCGGCAAGCTTCGACGACAAGCCCCCGAATTATAGGGAAATGATTTTCGGGGCCAAGACAATTATGCCGATATCGAACAATCCCCGCGCGCGGGCGAGCGGCGCGGCACTAGGCGAGGCAGCTCTCGACCAGCCGGTCGAACGCCGCGCCCCCGCGCATCGGGTCGGCGACGGGCAGACCGAAGCGCGCGCTGTCGCGCGCCATCAGTTCGGCCGCCTCGGCCTCGCCTAGCGACACGCTGTTATAGGCGATGCCGCCGCACCGGATCGCCGGATTGGTACGGCGCCCCAGCATCAGCGTCAGTTCGATGATCTCTTCGACCGTCGGCACGACATAGCCAGGCGCGCCGAGGACGTCGGTCCGCCCGGGTTCGTGACAGACGACGACGACATCCGGCTGGCTGCCGTGCAGAAGCCCCAGCGACACTGCGGCATAGGCAGGGTGCATCAGCGACCCCTGCCCCTCTATCACGTCCCAATGCGCGGGGTCGGCATCGGGCGACAGGATCTCGGCCGCCCCCGCCTCGAAATCGGAGACGATCGCATCCATCGGCAGTCCGCTGCCCGCGATCATGATGCCGGTCTGGCCGGTCGCACGAAAATCAGCGTCGATTCCGCGCGCCTGGAAAGCACGCGCCAGCGCGAGCGCGGTATATTTCTTGCCGAGCGCGCAATCGGTGCCGACGGTCAGCAGCCGCTTGCCGCTGCGCTTGCGCCCCGTACCGATGGGCAGCGAGGCGGGCGGCGTGCGGATATCGATCAACTGCCGCCCATGCCGCTCCGCGACCGCGACGAGTTCGGGAAAATCGCGAAGCCGCGCGTGCATGCCGGCCACGATGTCCAGCCCCTGCTCCAGCGCATCGATCAGCGAGGGCAGCCAGCTTTGCGGAATGACGCCGCCGCCGTTGGCGACGCCGATGACCAGCGCCCGCGCGCCCTTTGCCACCGCCTCTGCCGGGGTCATCTGCGGCAGGCCGGTGGTGACGGTGGCACCGCAGGCAAATTCGCCGAGGCATTTTTCCGGCGCCCAGTCGCGCAGACCGAAGGCTGTCTTGGCATAGCCCGGCTCGACCGTGTCACCCAGAAACAGCAGATAGGGTTGCGGCAACACGGTCAGTCCGATCGGGGCGGCGATCTTGTTCATCACATTCATTCGCATTCCAGAATAGGGTCGCGGGCCGCGTCGGCGCGCCCCGATGGCTGAGGGGAAATCGCCCGACGTCCGACCGGGACCGTCGCGGCGCCCGCTCCCGCAATCGGGTCACGGCATATGATTTTCAATGGTTGCACTGCATATTCTCTGATCGGCAAATATTATCCCAAATGGAAAACGTCAAGACGCTTCGGCGCCGCAGGCGGGCAGCAACGGGACGGGTCAGGCCTTGCCCTGCTTCTTGCGAGGCGCGGCATGTCTGCCTACCAAGGATACGGAACTGGAACCGCCCCGCCGGCAGGCGGATCCGGATAAGGCATCGCTGGACTGGGGAATAAGTGATGGCGGAGCGTGGTAGTCCCCCGACATTGGGGGCGGTGATGCGCGGTATCCGGTCGCGGAACGGCTGGACGCTCAAGCAGATGAGCGCGAAATCGGGGATCCCGGTATCGACGCTGTCGAAGGTGGAGCATGACCGTCTGACGCTGAGCTATGACAAGCTGCAGCAGCTCAGCCAGCGACTCAGCATCCGCATGTCGGACCTGTTCGCCGAGGACAGCGAGGAGAGCGCGCCGCGCGTGACGGGGCGCCGCAGCATCGGGACGATGGACCGCGCGGCGCGCGTGACGACCGACAATTACGACTATCATTATCTGTGCACCGACCTGCGCCAGAAGCGGATGATCCCGATCATCACCCGCATCCGCGCGCATAGCGCGAGCGAGTTCGGCGCGCTGGTCCATCATCAGGGCGAGGAGTTCATCTATGTCATCGAGGGACGCATCGAGATCCACACCGAATTCTATGACCCCGTCACGCTCGACACCGGCGAGAGCATCTATCTCGATTCGTCGATGGGCCATGCCTATGTCGTCGCCGAGGGTTTCGACGAAGCCCTCGTCCTCGGCGTCTGCTCCTCCGCAGACGACGGCCTCATGGACTCGCTGATGAGCCTTCACGGATAGCGGCGGGGGCGCCCGTCACGATCGCGCGGCATTCGCCGAAACCGATCGGGACATAATCTCCCGCCGACGCGACGGCGCGCATGACGATCTCGTCGCCGTCCTCGACGAATGAGCGCGTCTCGCCATTGTCCAGTTGCACCGGCGTCCGGCCGCCGCCCGAAATCTCCAGCAGGCTTCCGAAGCCGTCACGCGTCGGTGCCGAGATCGTGCCCGTCCCCAGCAGGTCGCCAGGGTTCAGGTTGCAACCGTTCGACGCGTGATGCGCGACCATCTGCGCGATCGTCCAGTACATGTTCGTCGCCGGCCCGCGGCTTAGCCGAAAGGGCGCGGCGCCCGCGGCCCGCATCGCCGCGGTGACGATCGACACCTCCAGCGTGATGGCAAGCGCGCCGTGCGCCTGATCGGCCGGGTCCAGAAGATAGGGCAAAGGCGCGGGGTCGCCCTCCGACCGCGCCGGCTGCGCGACGCGGAAGGGCGCGAGCGCCTCCATCGTGACGACCCAGGGCGAGACCGAGCTATGGAAATTCTTCGCGAGAAAGGGACCGAGCGGCTGATATTCCCAGGCCTGCAGATCGCGCGCCGACCAATCGTTGAGCAGCGACAGCCCGGCGATATGGCGCGCGGCATCGCCGATCGCGATCGGTTCGCCCAGGCAGTTGCCCTCCCCGATCCACACCGCGAGTTCGAGTTCATAGTCGAGGCGCTCGGTCGGCCCGAAGACCGGAGCCGCCGCATCGCCGACCCTCTGCTGCCCGCGCGGCCGGACGAGCGGCTCGCCCGACGGCCGGATCGACGACGCCCGGCCATGATAGCCGATCGGCACATATTTATAGTTGGGGAGCAGCGGATTGTCGGGACGGAACTGCCGCCCGACATTGTTCGCATGATGGATGCCGACATAAAAGTCGGTGTAATCGCCGATGCGCGCGGGAAGGTGCATCGTGCAAGCCGCCGCATCGTGCAGCAGCGGCGCGAGCTCCGCACCTGTCTCCGCCTGCGCGTCCGACAGCCTCCGGCTGAGCCATGCGCGCAGCCGCCCCCGATCGGCTGGCGCCAGCGCCATCAGCGCGTTCAGCGTCGGCGCGCGGCAGATTTCGGCGAACGGCGGCGGCAGGATGTTCGCATCGGCGCAGCCGGCAAGGTCGAGGATGGCATCGCCGATCGCGACGCCCGGACGCGGCGTGTCTTGCGCGACCGAAAAAATGCCGAGCGGCAGGTTCTGGATCGGAAAATCGCCATGGCCATTGGCCGACGCGACCCAGCTTCGCAGCGCCGGATCGTGCGTTTCATCGACCGGCATCGCATCGATGGCCGGCACCGTCATTGCGCCGCCCCGTCCAGATACGGCCGCAGCGCGTGCGCCAGCACGGGAACGGTCGCCGCGCGAAGGCCCGCGATATTGATGCGGCCGTTGCCCGCCATATAGATGCCGTGGTCGTCGCGCAGCCGGGTCACGGCGGCGGGCGAAAGCGGCAGCATCGCGAACATCCCGCGCTGATCGGCGATGGCCGCAAGGCGCGGGTGCGTCGCCGCGAGGGCATGGCGCAGTCCGTTGATGCGCGCGCGCATCGTCGCCAGCTCGGCCGCCCAGTCGGCGCGGAGAGCCTCGTCCTCCAGGATGGTCCGCACGATCGCCGCGCCATGATCGGGCGGCATCGACCACAGGCTGCGCGCTAGCGCCAGCATGTTGGCCCGCACAAGCGCGGCGACCGCGCCGTTCGCCGCCTGCACCCACAGCGCGCCGACGCGCTCGCGATACAGGCCGAAATTCTTGTCGCAGCTATAGGCCAGCAGCACCGTCGGCAGCCTGTCCACCATCATGCGCGCGGCCGCCGCATCGGCGTCGAGGCCGTCGCCCAGCCCCTGATAGGCCAGGTCGATGAAGGGGATCAGGCCACGCGCCTCGCACAGATCGGCGATCGTCGCCCATTGGTCGGGGGCGAGCGACGCCCCCGTCGGATTGTGGCAGCAACCATGCAACAGCAGCACGTCGCCCGCCCGCGCGCTCCGCAGATCGTCGAGCATAGCAGCGAAATCGACGCCGGCCGACGCCGGATCATAATATCGATGGCTGCGCACGGACAGCCCCGCCTCGCCAAAGATCGGCGCATGGTTGGGCCAGGTCGGCGTACCCACCCAGACGCGCGCGTCCGGATGCGCGCGCGCCAGCAGCTCCGCTCCCAGCCGCAGCGCGCCGGTGCCGCCCGGGGTCTGCACGCCCGCAAGGCGCGGGCCCTGCGCCTGCCCGCCGAGAACGATCTCCGCCAACAGGTCGGTATAGACGGCGTCGCCCTCGGCCCCGAGATAGGATTTGGTCGCCTGCGTTTCCCATATCCGCCGCTCCGCCGCCTTGACCGCGCGCATCACCGGCGTCCGCTCCAGGTCGTCGCGAAACACGCCGACGCCAAGGTCGATCTTGTCGGGGCGAGGGTCGGCGCGGTGGAGCGCGATGAGGCCGAGCAGCGCGTCGGCAGGCTGCGCCGCTAGTCCACCGAGCGCTATGGAGCGATCGTCGCCGCCAGCCAGCATCGCATCGATGTCGAGGTCCGCCGCACCCGCGGGCGGCAAATGAAGTTCGTCAGCCATAGGCAAGATATCCGGCAAAAACCGCGAAAAATCTTTTCAAAGTTTCACGATATCGGCTAGAAACGGACAATCTGTTTCGCACAACCGAGATTTCATGACCAATTCCGTCACCCTCGACGATCTCGACCGCCGCATCCTTCGCGAGCTTCAGCGCGACGCGTCTTTCAGCAATGCCGAGCTTGCCGATCGGGTCGGCAGTTCCGGCCCGTCCTGCTGGCGCCGCGTCCGCCTTCTCGAAGAGACCGGCGTGCTAACGCGGACGGTGCGGCTGGTCGACGCCGCGCGCGTGGGTCAGGGCGTGAACGTCATCTGCAACATCCGGCTCAAGAGCCATTCGGCCGAACATACCGACAGCTTCGAACGCTTCATCGCGCGCGAAGAGCGGATCATGGAGTGCCTGTCGATGTCGGGCGAATGGGATTATCAGGTGCGCGTCGTGGCGCGCGACGTCGCGGATTATGAGATATTCCTGATGCAGACGCTGCTGAAGCAGGAGGCAGTGGGCGCCGCCGCATCGCACTTCGCGCTGAAGGTCGTGAAATATCAGACCGCGATTCCGCTGACCGCCTGACCCGCCCGCACCGGGACCGCCCGCGCGCCGGGCAGCGCCTGCGCATCGGCGACCCACGCGCGCGCGGCGCTTTCGACCATGACCGCCTCGCACAGCTTTGCCAGGACGATCGCCGCCGTCCCCTCGTCGATCTCTGCCAGTTCGAGCCGGATGTGAACGGCATCCCCCTCGCGCTGCGCGACGACCCGGTCGGGCACCAGCCAGCGCTGGGCGAAACAGCCCAGCACGCGCGGCAGCGTCTGCGGATCGGCCAGCGCCACGATATCGAAGCGGCAGATCATGCGACGCGGCGGACGCCCTGCGCGATCAAACGCTCCGCCATCCGGTCGGCGACGACGGCGGGCGACAGCCGGCGGCGGCGCGCCTCGTCGAGGATGGTCGCAACCCGCGGGCCGATCTGCGCCACGCGCATGTCGACCAACGCCGCGCTCTCGTCCAGATATTCGGCGGTCACGCTGATGATGCCCCCCGCATTGGCGACATAGTCGGGGACATAGGTGATGCCGCGATCGAGCAGCATGTCGGCGACGTCGGGCGTCGCGAGCTGATTGTTGGCGCCGCCGCAGACGAGCTTCGCCTTCATCGCGCCCACGCTGCGTTCGTCGAGCACGCCGCCCAGCGCGCAGGGCGCAAAGACATCCACGTCCGCCGCCGCGATGTCGTCGACATCGACCACTCGCGCGCCCAGGATCGTCGCGACCCGGTCGCGCCGCGCCGGCGAGACGTCGGCGATCGTCAGTTCGGCCCCGGCGTCGGCGAGCAGGCGGCACAATTCGCCCCCGACATTGCCGATGCCCTGCACCGCGACGCGCAGCCCGCGCAGATCGGTTTCCAGCGCAAAGGACGCCGCAGATTTCATCGCATCGAACACGCCCTTCGCGGTCCGCGGCGACGGGTCGCCGCCAAGGCCGCCGGGCTTTGCCTCCAGCCCGGTGACATGCTGCGTCGCGCCGGCGACGTCCTGCATGTCGGACACCCGCGTGCCGACGTCCTCCGCCGTCACATAGCGCCCGCCAAGTTCGGCCACCGCGCGTCCGAACGCACGAAACAATGCGCTGCGGTCGAAATCGCCTACCGGATGGCGCAGCACCGCCTTGCCGCCGCCGAAGGGCAGGCCCGCCATCGCATTCTTGTAACTCATCCCCTCCGCCAGGCGAAAGGCATCCTCGGCCGCCTGATCGAAGCTCGGATAATGCCAAAGGCGGCATCCGCCGGCAGCCGGGCCAAGCGCGGTCGAATGGATGACGATGACGCCGTCGAGACCGGCGGAACGATCTTCCAGACGAACGACCTGCTCGGCCGGCACGCGGCCCGAATATGCAACCACCATGGGAACCCTCCTTTGAGGGCCTCCTTATGGCCAATCGGCCCAGGCAAAACTTGCTCGATTTTCCGTAGAAATCGCGATATTCCGGAATGATATTCCGATATATCGCCGAATTGAGGATGATATGACCGATCTGGACGAATTCGAGAAGAAGATTATCCGCGAGCTACAGCGCGACGCGACGCTGACCACCGCGCAGATCGCGGAGCGGGTCGGCCTGTCCGCCTCGCCCTGCTGGCGGCGCATCGATCGGCTGGAGCGCGATGGCTATATTCGCGGCCGGGTCGCGGTGATCGACCGGCGCAAGGTCGGGCTGCGCGCGCATATTTTCGCGCAGATCAAGCTGAACGCGCACGGCCGCGCCAATCTGGACGAATTCAGCGAGGCGATCCGGGGATTTCCCGAAGTGCTCGACGCCTTCGTGCTGATGGGCACCACCGATTTCATGCTCCGCATCGTCGCGGCAGACATCGACGCCTATGAAAGCTTCTTCTTCGAACGGCTGAGCAAATTGCCGGGCGTCCAGGAAATCAACTCGACGGTCGCGCTGTCGGAGATCAAGTCGACCAACGAACTGCCCATCTACTGACGCGCGCGGACCCCGTCAGTAACGCCCCGATAGCAACGCGCCCGCGCCCGGCACCTCGGTCGAAAGGCCCAACCGCGTCAGCATCTGGTGCGCGGTACAGATCGCCGCCGACACGACCGGCAGGCCGATGGCATCCTCGATCCTCTGGACCGACGGCAGCGACGGCATCTGGACGCACGCCGACAGCACCAGCGCGTCGATACCCGTCAGGTCGAGCCGCTTGTAATGGTCGAGCAGATTGGCGGGATCCTGCGCCGCGACCTGGAGGTTGTCGGGGATTTCGAGCGCGAGCCAGTCGGACACCGCGACGCCCTCGTCCTCGATATAAGCGACGACCATCTGCGTCAGCGGCTTCATATAGGGCGCGACGAGCGCGATACGCTGTGCCTTCAGCGCCTTCAGCCCCTCGATCAGCGCCCCGGCGCTGGTGACGACCGGCGCGGCATGGCCGTTTTCGACCGTCCGTTCGTGCAGGCGCGCCTCCGACTGGCGATGATAGCCCCGCCCCATGCTCATGATCGCGACGAGGCAGGCATAGCCGAGCACGTCGACCGCCGCGTCGGACAGTTCGAGCGCGCACCGGTCGGAGTCCGCGTCCATCGCCGCGAGCTCTTCCTTCGTCACCTTTTTCATCCGCATACGCGACGAATGAAAGGTGAAGCGTTCGGGTGCGATCGCTTCGCGGGCGCGGAGCAGCGCCGGAATCTCGGTTTCCATCGTGACGTTCGAGCTGGGCACGATCTGTCCGATGCGGATGGGACGTGTCGTCATTCCGCGCGCCTCAAACCGCGACGATCGGGTTGCGCAGCGTGCCGATGCCCTCGACGGTGCATTCGACGACGTCGCCCGGCCACATGAATTCCTGCGGCGTGCGGCCCGCCCCGACGCCTGCGGGCGTGCCCGTCGCGATGATGTCGCCGGGCTCCAGCGTCATGACGCTGGAAATATCGGCGATCAACTGGTTGACGTTGAACAGCATGAAGCGGGTGTTGCTGTTCTGCTTTTCCACGCCGTTCACATGGGTGCGGATATTCAAATCATGCGGATCGCCGATTTCGTCGGCGGTGACGATGCACGGCCCCATCGGGGCGAAACTGTCCTGCCCCTTCGACACGATCCACTGGCCCGCGCGGCGGCAATCGCGCGCCGAAACATCGTTGATCACCGTATAGCCAAAGACATGCGCCAGCGCGTCGGCCTCCGCGACGCCGCGCGCGGTGCTGCCGATGATCACCGCGAGTTCGGTTTCCCAGTCGAGCTGCTGCGTCACCTTTGCATTGTGGCGGATCGGGTCGTTCCACGCGACGACCGCGGTCGGCGGCTTGGAAAAGATCACCGGCTGTTGCGGCAGTTCGTTCGACGTGTCGAGCGAGCGAGCGGATTCGGCGACATGCTCGGTATAGTTGAGCCCGATGCCGAAGATATTCTTGCGCGGTCGCGGGATGGGCGCGAGCAGGGTCGCATTGCCTTCGGGCAGCGAGGTTCCGACCAGATCGGCCGACGTCGCGCCCGCCACCGCCTCTTTCAAAAAGCGAAGCGCGACGGGGCCCAGGTCGATGAAATCGAGCATCGTCGAGGGCAGATCATGGCCGATCGCGTCGCCGAAATATTCGACGTCGATCACGAGGCCGTCGTGGAGAAGGCCGAGCCGCGGTTCGGTCTCGACCGTGCGATAGGTGACGAAGCGCATTGTCTGTCCTGTCTGTCTGGAAAATCAGGCGGGCTGGTGGCCGCCATTGTCGGGATAGGGTTCCTCGATCCGGACGCCGAGCGCCTCCATCACGGGGAAATCGTTGAACGAGAAAAGAAAGGCCTCGCCGGCGGGCTCCAGATTGACATGCTCGTGCCACATCCAGGCGGGGACGCAGAAAATGTCGTGCGTTTCCCAGTCGAACCGCTCGCCGCCGATGATCGAATAACCACGACCGCCCGCGACATTATAGACGACATTGCCGGTGTGCCGATGCGCCTTCCCGCGAAAGCCCCCCGGCAGCATCTGCATATGCGCGCCCATCGTCCTCAGCGCCCAGCCACCGGTCAGCGGGTTCGAATAACGCACCATATGCCCGTCGAAGGGCGACCCGTCCGACACGGCAGCCAGGTTGTGCAGCGCGTCGCGCGTGGCGTCCCAGCGATAGACCATGACGGGCGAATAGGGCTTTTCCCATGCCGCCACGCCTTCGGGGCGAAGCGCCGCGCCGCCATAGCTTCGCGGCAGGTCGTCGACGGGAAAGGCGGCGGTCTGTGCGGGCTGATCATAGACGGCGTAGAAATTGGTCTCGAGGCTGTTCATCAGCGGGATGTCGAGCCCGTCCTGCCAGATCGACACCTCGCCGTCGGCGACGACGCCATGGTCGTGCCAGCAACCGCCCGGCGTCAGCACATAATCATTGGCCCCCAACGTGATATGGTGGCCGTCGACGACCGTATAGGCGCCCTTCCCCTCCATGATGAAGCGGTGGGCGGAGGCGGTGTGCCGGTGCGCGGGCGTGATCTCGCCGGGGCGCATCGCCTGCATCCCGCTGAACAGCCAGCCGCAGACCGCGACATTCTCGCGCCCCGCGTCACTGTCGTTGAGCAAGGTCACGACGCGGCGCCCCGCCTCTTCGGGCTTCACCAGATCAAGCGCGCGCAGGCACATCGCGCGCATGTCGGCATAGCGCCAAAGCGTCGGGCGATAGCGCGTTTCGGGCTCCCACGGCTCGATCGCATTGGCGCGCTTCCAGAAGGCCCCGGCGTTGCGCCCGGCGAGCTCGGCGTAAAAGGCCTCCAGCTCGGGCGTGTCGGTGACGCGCGATCGCCCCAGCACATCGTCGCGCGGGTCGATGACGGCCGGGCTGTCGGTCATGACGGTGTCTCCTCGCTCGGGTCGTCCATCGGCGGCGTGTCGACGAACATGGCCGACGCGCGGGGAGTCCGGTCGACCGTCAGGTTGAAGATGTCGAAGCGGTTATAGCCGCCGATGATGTCGTGCATCAGCTTCGGCCGGATGCACTCGCCAAGGTCGATGTCGGCATAGACGATGCCCTCGACGTCGATCAGCGGGTCGCCGATCAGGTTGCCATGCGGATCGATGACGCCCGAAAAGGCGCTGTTCGGCCGCGACAGCAGGTCGCGGTTCGCCGGTCGGTCGGCGCTCATCGCATCGATGATCTCCGCGCTGACGGTCGAGCAGGCGACGATCGTGAAGACCTTGCCTTCAAAGCTGTGCGCGGTCGCGCGGATGCGGATCGCCTCCGCCATATTGTAGGTCGCGGGCGCGACGGGCAGCGCGATATAATTGGCGACATGCACCAGCTCGCCCTGCGACAGCAGCGCGAAGCGCGCGAGCGTGTTGGTGTTCTCGCCGCATGCCAGCGTGCCCAGGGGGCCGACCGGCGTGTCATAGACGCGGATCGAGCTGCCGTCGCCGCCGGCCCAGGTCAGCTTTTCCGCCCAGGTCGGAACCAGCTTGCGATGCCGGCCGAGCAGGCTGCCGTCGGCGCCGATGATCAGATTGCAGTTATAAAGCGTGCCGACGCTGACCGGGTCGCGTTCGTTGATTCCGATCACCACGGTGCAATCGTGCGCGCGCGCGGCCTCGCACAGCGCCGCAACCTCCGGCCCGTCGACCAGGATCGAGGCGCGATAAAGCCGCTCGTGCCATTCGGCGCCCTCGATCGGCGTCATCAGCCAGTTCCAATAGGGATAGGCCGCGACGAACACCTCCGGAAAGGCGACGAGCCTTGCGCCGTTGCCCGCGGCCTCCGCGATCAGCGCGCACGCCTTGTCGACCGTCGCCGCGGGGTCGAGGAAGACCGGCGCGGCCTGCACCGCGGCGACCCGCGAGCGGGGCAGCAAGGGGGCGGACGTCTCGCTCATGTCACCGCCGCCCGCTGATGATACTGCGGCTTGTCCCACGCCCGCGTCGCGCAGACCTGTTCCAGCCGCTCGACCGTTTCGGCGATGTCGCGGTGGCGCAGATACAGCGGCGTCAGGCCGAACCGCAGGATGTCGGGCGCGCGGAAATCGGCGACGACGTCATATTCCTTCAGCGCCTGGACGATCTGATACGCCTGCGGATGCGCATAGGCGACCTGGCTTCCGCGCAGCGCCGGGTCGCGCTCGCTCGCCAGTTCGAAGCCATGGCGGTCGCACAGCGGCTCCATCCGTTCCATGAACAGGTCGCCCAGCCGCAGCGACTTGCGGCGCAGCTCGCCCATGTCGGCCTCCAGCAACAGGTCGACCCCCGCTTCCAGCGCGGCAAGGCCCAGCACCGGCGGCGTTCCGCACAGAAAGCGCGTGATCCCGGCGGCGGGGTCGTAATCATCCTCGAACGAAAAGGGGCGCGCGTGGCCGAACCATCCCGACAGCACCGGGGTCGCCGCCTGATGCCGGGCGGCGGCGAACAGATAGGCCGGAGCGCCCGGCCCGCCGTTCAGGAATTTATAGCCGCAGCCGATCGCGAAATCGGCCTGCGCGCCGTTCAGGTCGACCTCGATCGCGCCGGCGCTGTGGCTGAGGTCCCAGACGACGAGCGCGCCCGCCGCATGCGCCCGCCGCGTGACCTCCGCCATGTCGCGGACGCGGCCCGACTTGTAATGCACCTGCGTCAGCAGCAGCACCGCGACATCGTCGTCCAGCGCGTCGAGCACCGCGGCGGGGTCGACCGCCACCGCCTTCACGCGGCCGCCCGAAAACGCCTCGATCCCCTGCATCATGTAAACGTCGGTCGGGAAGTTCGTCTTTTCCGACAGGATTTTCGACCGTCCGGGCCGCAGCGACAGCGCCGCGGTCAGCGCCTTGAAGATGTTCACCGACGTCGAATCGGTCGCGACGATCTCGCCCGGATCGGCGCCGAGCAGGCGGGCGATCTTGTCGCCGATCCGCTGCGGCGCGGTCGACCATTCGGCGCCCAGCCACGAGGTGATCAGGCCCTCGCCCCATTCGTCGGCGATCACCTGCTGCAACCGCGCCGCCGTCGCACGGGGCAGCGCGCCCAGCGAATTGCCGTCGAGATAGATCAGCCCGTCGCGCAGGTGAAAGCGGTCACGAAACCGCGCGAGCGGGTCGGCCCGGTCCAGCTCGGACAGGTCGGCGGCAAGGCTCGTCACGGTCATGGCAGCTCCCTCAATATGGCGCGGACCGGGCTGGCGTCGGCGCCGACGATGCGCAGCGGCAGCGCTATCAGTTCGTACCGGCCCGGCGCGACGTCATCGAGGACGAGCCCCTCCAATATCCGCATGTCGGCCGCCTTCACCGCCTGATGCGCGTCGAGCGTCTTCGACTGTTCGGGGTCGAGCGACGCCGCATCGGTGCCGATCAGCCGCACGCCCGCCGCTCCCAGCCGCGCGATCACGTCGCTGGCGATCGCGGTGAAATCGGAATCCCACGCCTGGTGCGGAAACCGGTCATAGGTGCGCAGCAGCACGCGCGCGGCGCCGTCGATCGCCTCCCAGTCGATATCGTCAACCTCGACCCGCCCCCGCGCATGGCGCACGTCGATCAGCACGCACGGCCCGATATACGGGTCCAGGTCGCAGTCGGCGGACGAAGCGCCATCATTGGCGTAGTGAAGCGGCGCGTCGCCGTGAGTGCCCGCGTGCAGCGGGGTGAACATGCCGCCGACATTGACCGGGCAGCCGTCGCCGATCACCGCATGGCTGTGCAGCGCAAAGGCGGGCTCGCCCGGCCACACCGGCACCGCGGCGTGCAGCGGCTGCGAGATGTCCCAGATCCGCGTCATGCCTCCGTCCCCCCGGCCGCCGCGCCATAATCGCCGCCTTCGCGCGGCGCCGTCATTTCGGTGCGCATCGACCAGAGTTCGGGAAAGAAGCTGAGGCTCAGCGCCTTGACCAGATAGTTGACGCCCGACGATCCCCCGGTCCCCGGCTTGTGGCCGATGACGCGCGAGACGGTCTTCATGTGCTTGAAGCGCCATTCCTGGAAATAATATTCGAGCGCGGTGATCTTTTCGGCGAGCGTGTAGAGGTCCCAGTGACGCTCGACATCGGTATAGATGCGCAGCCACGCCTGCTCGACCGCCTCCGACGCTTCATACGGCCGCGTCCAGTCGCGATCGAGCCGGTCGGCGGGGATGTCGAACCCGCGCCGCGCGAGCAGCCGCAACAGTTCGTCGTACAGCGACGGCGCCTCGAACGTCGCGCGCAACCGCGCGGTCGCGGCGGGATCGTCGCGGTGGACGATCATCATGTCCTCGCGCTTGTTGCCCAGCAGATATTCGAGCTCGCGATATTGCTGCGACTGAAACCCCGACGCCCGGCGCAGGAACCCGCGAAAGGTCAGGAAGTCGTGCGGGGTCAGCGTCGCCAGCACTTCCCAGCTATGGATCATGTGCCGCTGGATCGTCGCGATCCGGTCGAGCCCCTTGCCCGCCAGTTCCAGCCGGTCGGCGCGGATCGCCTCGACCACCAGCCGCGCCTCGTGCAGCACCAGCTTCAGCCACAGCTCCATCGTCTGGTGCATGATGATGAACAGCATCTCGTCGGGCTTGTCCGACACCGGCACCTGCGCCGAAAGAAGCTGCTGCGTCTGCAGGTGGCGGGCATAGGTCAGCCCATTGTCCCACTGGATCGTCTCACCATCGATCTCGGTCTCGAAGATGTCGGTGCCGTCTTCCTTGCTCTGCCGGATCATCCCCGTGTCTCCTGGGTCATGAAGGCCGGCCGCGGACGGACCGGCTGCAGACCACCGTCATAGGGCGAATCCCCGGCGAAAGCATCCCCGGGCTCCAGCGCCGCTTCGCCGGCGATCCTTTTGTAAACGGCGGCGAAATCGGTCTCCTCGGTCGCGCGCAGCAACTCTTCGAAGCCGGCGACGACGAAATAGATGCGCTGGAACTCGTCGAAATTATATTTGGTCCGCATCACGCGCTCGATGTCCAGCCAGATGCGGCGCGGCTCGGGCGACGTCAGCGCGGCCAGCGTCTCGGCATAGCTCGACAGAAGCCCGCCGCCGAAGGCGCGCAGCTCGCCCTGTTCGACGACCAGCCCGAACTCGACCGTATAAAGCCACAGCCGCCCCAGAAAGTCCGACGCGCCCAGCCGCTCGGCGCGCAGCCCCGCCTGCCCATAGGCGACCAGAAAGTCGGAAAAGGCCGGATTGGCGAGCATCGGGACATGGCCGAATATGTCGTGAAACATATCCGGTTCCTCGCTGTAACCGATCTGTTCGGGCGGGCGCAGGAAGTTGGCGGCCGGGAAACGGCGGTTCGACAGATGCTCGAAAAAGGGCTGGTTCGGAATCCAGCCGGGAACCGCGACGACCTCCCACCCCGTGGCGGGCTTCAGATGCCGGTTCAGTTCCGCAAAGTCGGGAACCCCGGGCTGCAGCGAGCGGAGGATGTCGAGGCCGCGCAGAAAATCGGCACAGGCATAACCGTCGAGCGCAGCCGATTGCTGGTCGAACAGCGTCCGCCAGGTGCGGTGCTGCTCCGCCGTGAACGCCTGCCAGTCCTGCGGCATCGTCCAGTCCGCCGCCACGCCCTCGGGCGGCGTATCAAAGATATGTTTGGCGGCCAACGCAGTCTCCCAGGCTAAGCGAAGGATAGTTTCGTTCGGCGCGAACATTGTCCGCAATTTACCGCCGCCAACCGCGCATGAACGACAAATGTTTTCCATAATTCCTATTATGAAGAACGATGTCCTTTCAGCCGTCCGAAAATCCATGCAATAATATGCCCGAACGAATCGCCGCGAAACGCCGGCGGGCGATGCCAGGAGGTCCCATGAGCAACATCATCTTGCACGGCTATTGGCGGTCGAGCGCCGCCTATCGCGTCCGCATCGCGCTGGCGCTGAAGGGCGTGACCTATACGTCGGTGCCGCACGACCTGCGCGCCGACGAACAGCGCGACCCCGCCTATCTGGCGATCGCGCCGCACGGGCTGGTCCCCGCGATCGAGCATGACGGCGGCATATTGATCGAAAGCCCCGCGATCCTCGAATGGATCGAGGCGCGATGGCCCGACCCGTCGCTGCTGCCCTCGTCGCCCGAAGACGCGGCGACGGTCCGCGCCATCGCCGCGCTGGTCGGGTGCGACATCCACCCGCTCAACAATCTGCGCGTCCTCAATCGGCTGCGCAGCCAGTTCGACGCCAGCAATGCGCAGGTAAAGGAATGGATCGCGCACTGGGTCGGTCAGGGTTTCGGCGCGCTGGACCAGATCATCGGGCGCGTCGGCGGACGCTTCGCCTTTGGCGACAGCCCGACGCTCGCCGACTGCTATCTGGTGCCGCAGGTCTATAATGCCGAACGCTACAACGTCGACCTGTCGGCCTTCCCGCGCGTCCTTGCCGCCGCCGACGCCGCCCGCGCGCTGCCCGCCTTCGCCGCCGCGCACCCCGACTTGCAACCCGACTTCAAGTAACGCGCCGCGTCACCAATCAAGGCAGACCCATGGACAGACTGGACTGGAAAATCGTCGCCGCGCTCGAAGAGGATGGGCGCCAATCCTTCGCCGAATTGGGTGAGACCGTCGGGCTGTCGAAATCGCCCTGCTGGTCGCGCGTGCGCAACCTGGAGGAGGCGGGCGTCATCCGCGGCTATGCGGCCTGCCTCGACCCGTCGGCGCTGGGACTGGACGTGCAAAGCTTCGTCGAGGTTCGCATCAACCTCGACGCGCATGCCGAATTCGAGGCGGCGGTGATGGCGCACCCCGCCGTCGTCGAATGCCACACGACCGCGGGCGACAGCGACTATATGCTGAAGGTGTTCGCGCGGTCGGTCGATCATCTCGACGAACTGCTGCGCCACGACCTGTCGAAACTGCCCGGCGTGCACCGGCTGGCGACCGTCGTCTGTCTGAAGACGATCAAGCAACAGGGCCGCCTCGCCGAATGGGCGCGCACGACCGAGCAGCAGCGGCGCTGAACCCGCGCGCCTGCGTCAGCGCTCGATCTTGGTCGCCAATATCACCGACGTCGTCGTCCGTTCGACCCCGTCGAGCAGGCCGACATCGTCGATCAGCTCGTTCAGCTGAACCCCGTCCTCGGCCTCCAGCATCGCGATGATGTCATATTCGCCGCTGATCGCGTGGATCGCCTGCACCTGCGGCAGCACCGCCAGCGCCTGTTCGACCTCGCGGTGAAAACGCGGCAGCGTCTTGATCATCATGTGTGCGCGGACGCGGCTGGCCGAAAAGGCACGGCCAAGCCGCACGGTATAACCGGCGACGACCTTGTCCTCCTCCAGCCGCGCGAGACGCGAATAGATCTGACCGCGCGAGATGCCGAGTTCCTTGGCAAGCTGCGCGATCGTCTGCCGTGCATCGTCGCGCAGCAGCGTGAGCAGGCGTTCGTCGACGTCGTCGAGATTGACGCCGCCGTTCGGCATCAATCCGCCCATTTCTCGTCAGCGAAAATCGCTGTCTGAGGCGCTCCCCCGGCCGTCATCCGGGCACGATACATGCCCAGGTCGTTGATGGCAAAGGCGGGCCGCCCGTCGGGGCCCATCGCGATCAGGCCGCCGTCGCCGCCGATCGCGCCGACCGCCAGGATCGTGGCCTCGGCGGCGTCCGCCAGGCTCTGCCCGTTCCAGGCGACACGATCGCACACTTGGCGCGCCGCGCTTTCGCGGATGAAATACTCGCCCGATCCCGTCGCCGACACCGCGCACTGGCCGTTCTTGGCATAGGTGCCGGCGCCGATGATCGGCGAATCGCCGACGCGGCCCCAGCGCTTGCCCGTCATCCCGCCGGTCGAGGTTGCGGCGGCCAGATTGCCGTCGGCGTCGATCGCGACCGCGCCGACGGTGCCGAACAGATGCGTCCGGTCGACCGCCGCCGCCTGCTTCTTGCGCCAGGCCTCCAATTGCTGCCAGCGTTCTTCGGTCCGGAACCAGCCGGGCTCGACCTGTTCGAGGCCCTGCTCGACCGAGAAGCGATCGGCGCCCGCGCCGACCAGCATCACATGGCGGCTCTTGTCCATGACGGCGCGCGCCAGGTCGACCGGATGCCGCGTACGCGTGACGCCCGCGACGGCACCGGCCTTCTGCGTCTTGCCGTCCATGATCGCGGCATCGAGTTCATTCTTGCCCTCGGCGGTGAAAACCGCGCCGCGCCCCGCGTTGAACAGCGGATTGTCCTCGAGCACGCGGACCGCCGCCGCCACCGCGTCGAGCGCCGGACCGCCGCGGTCCAGAACCGCGCTGCCCGCGCGCAGCGCGTCGTCCAGCCCGGCGCGATACGCCGCTTCCTTCTCGGGCGACAGATTGCCGCGTTCGATGACGCCCGCGCCGCCGTGGATCGCCAGCGACCAGCGCGGCACCTCGACCACCTCGCCCGCACGTGCGGCATAGGACCGCTCGAACACCGGATTGTCGACGCGGCCCGATGGCAGGTGGACCACCGATCCGGGGCCGACCCCCGTCACCTTGACGCGCGGTGCGTCGAGCGGGCGTCCGGCCGCGACATTGCGCAGCCCCGCGCCGTCGACCACCCAGGCATAGCCGTCGGGCGCGGTCGCATAGATGCGTCCGGTCCCGTCGGGCTCGACCGCCAGCGCCGCGCTCTCGTCGACGCCCAGGCCGATCATCGCGGGCTCGTCGTTCCCGCGTCCGACCTGCGCCTTGGCGACGAAGGCGAACAGCCGGCCCAACCGGTCGCGTTCCTTGAAATGCGTGTCGGTGACGATGCCCTTCAACAGCGAAAAGTGCAGGAAGTCGCCCTCGATCGTGTTCGCCGGGCCCAGCGGATCGGCCAGCGCCTCGGGGCTGCGGATGCTGCCGTCGTCCATCGCGCCGTAAAGTTTCTCGCCCTGGATCGCCAGGCCCGCGCTCGTCCCGGCCAGCGGTTTGCCCGCCGCGACATGCGCGTTCAATATGTCGCCGACCGGCGTGCCGCGCCAGTAACGGACATAGCGCGCCTGGTCGCCGCCCGCGATGAAGATGCCGTCGGCCTTGCGCAGCCGGTCGAGGATCTTCTTGTTCGTCGATTGCGAGCGCGCGTGAAAGACGAATATCTCGGTCGACTGGATGCCGCCGATGTCGTGGTAGAATTCCTGGCCGATTTCCTTGCCATAGGATGCGCTGATCACGACGATATGACCGTTTCCGGCCTTGCCGAAGAACCATTTCATGGCATCGATGTTGCGGTCGCCGCCGCCCATCAGCAGCAGCCCGCCCGACACCCGCCCGGGCGTCGGCGTGTCGAGCTTGCCGAACACATAATGTTCGTAGGGTTGCTCCTTCGCTTCCTTCGCGTATGCGGGCGCCATCGATAGCCCCAGCGCCGCCAGCAACGGCAACAGACATGTTCTGACCAGCGAACGCAGCATCGACCCTATCCCCTCGAACGGACAAGCGGCGACGTTACATAATGTAGGCAGGGAAAGACAATATGATTCCTGAATCTGTCATATTGATTGAAATTATCGACGGTTTCTGGTGGGATGAACGAAACATATAAACTCAGGGCGCGCGATATCGATTCGCGCGGGGCAACATAAGGGGTTGTAACATGGCGAATTTGGGTAAGCGGTCTGTGCGTGTCCTGCTGGCGATCGGCGTGTGCGTCCCCGCACTGGCCGCGCCGGCCTTTGCACAGGATGCGGCGGCGGAAGGCGAAAGCCCGGAAATCATCGTCACCGGATCGCGCATTCCGACCATCCGCGACCAGGGCCCCTCGCCGGTTACCGTCATCGATTCCGACACGATCCGCGCCAACGGCTACACCAGCGTCCCCGAACTGCTCGCGGCAATGACCCAGAACAGCGGCGAAACGCAAAGCCCGCAGTCGGGCAGCAGCGCGGACTTCACCCCCGGTGCGCAACAGGTCGACCTGCGCGGCCTCGGCCCCAATCACACGCTGGTGCTGGTCAACGGCCGCCGCATCGCCGACTTCCCGCTGCCCTATATCGGCCGCAGCAACTTCACCGACATCTCGAACATCCCCGTCAGCCTGATCGACAAGGTCGAAATCCTCAGCGGCGCCGGTTCGGCCATCTATGGTTCGGACGCGATCGCGGGCGTCATCAACTTCAAGATGAAGGAAAAGCTCGACGGCATCACGCTCGACTATCGCCACGGCCGCACCGAACATGGCGGCGGCATGTCGCACCGCTTCACCGCGACCGGCGGCTGGTCGTCGGGCCGCTTCAACATCGCGGGCGGGGTCGAATATCTCGATCAGCGTCCGCTCTGGGCCTATGACCGCGAGATCCAGGACAGCACGCTCGACAATCCCGTCAACACGCTCGCGCGCCGCACCTTCCTGCGCATCGACGAGAATGTCGACTATATCACGCCGCCCGCGGGCGCGTGCGACGCGCTGTCGGGCCTGAACCGCGGCACCGTGCGCCAGTACAACCGCCCGCGCTATGGCGACTTCTGCGGCAGCCAGGAATCGATCGCCTATGGGACGATCATTTCGGGCCGCAAGGGCTTCAACAGCTTCGGCACCATGTCGTACGAGCTGTCGGACAATGCCAAGCTGTTCACCGACTTCCAGTTCGGGATCAGCAAGGTCCGCCTGATGTACGACGTCACGAGCTGGGCCTTCGAACAATCGTCGAGCAGTTCGGACAATTATTTCTACAACGCCTTCACCGATCAGCTCGAGGATTGGTCGCGCCAGTTCACGCCGGAGGAAACCGGCGGGTTCGAGATGCAGCGCATCAAGCAGACGACCTACAGCATCACCCCCGGCATCCGCGGCGATTTCGGCAAGAGCTGGAACTACGAACTGTCGTTCAACTACAGCCGCTACCAGTCGGTCGTCCGCTGGCCGCAGATCGTCAACAGCAAGGCGCAGGCGCTGTTCCTCGGCCCGCAGATCGGGTTCGACGACGACAGCGGCTATCCGATCTACAACGCCAACCCGGCGCGCCTCTACACCGCGCTGACGCGCGCCGAATATGACAGCATCTCGGCCGACACCGTCTATCGCCCCTACAGCTGGACGAACAATCTGCAGGCGACGCTGACCAACGGCGACCTGTTCCAGCTTCCCGCCGGGCCCGTCGGCTTCGCCGCGGTCGTCGAATATGGCAAGCAGGGCTACAACCTGCGCCCCGACCCGCTCGCGCTCACCGACTATTACTACAGCTGGCGCGACAGCGACGGCGTCGGCAAGCGCAGCCATGCCGCGATCGGCGGCGAGCTTCGCGTGCCGGTGCTCGATTTCGTGACGGTGACCGGCGCGGGCCGCTACGACCGCTTCGGCTTTGCCGGCCGGAACCTCGGCAAGTTCACCTATAACGGCGGCCTCGAAGTCCGCCCGACGAACAGCCTGCTGTTCCGCGCCGCCTATGGCACCGCGTTCCGCGCGCCCGACCTCCACTATGTCTTCACCGGCCCCGGCAACGTCCAGAGCAGCGTCGACGATTATTATCTCTGCGGGGTCGAAGAGCCCGATGAGGATATCGGCGATTGCACCTATTCGGGCACCGGCGTCGTCGTGAACCGCACCGGCAACCGCGACCTGAAGGCCGAAACGGGCAAGACGCTGACCGCGGGCATCGTCTTCGCGCCGTCCAGCCGCCTGCATGTCTCGGTCGACTATTTCAACGTCCGGCTCGACAACCAGGTCAATGACCTCAGCATCGACACGCTGGCGCGCGCCGAAGCCGATTGCCGTCCGACGACGCCCGGCGGCCCGACCGCGCTCGACCCCAATTCGCCGACGTGCCGCGACGCGCTCGCCCGCATCTCGCGCTTCACCAGCGGCGGCTTCGCGGGGCAGATTTCGTCGATCCGCGTCAACCCGATCAACATCGCGCGCGAACGGACCAGCGGCATCGACGTCGCCTTCCGCGGCAGCCTGCCGACCGACTTCGGCACCTTCACCCTGTCGGCCAGCCACAGCCATGTGTTCAAGCACAGCTTCCAGCAGTATCCGGGCGACCCGATCATCGACAAGCTGGCGGTCGACAGCGGCTATTACCTGCCGCGCGACAAATCGAGCGGCAGCATCAGCTGGGCGAACGAGGGTCTGCAGTTCACCCTGTCGGGCACCCGCCTCGGCAAGCTGCCCAACTATGACGAGGACGCGTTCATCAAGGCCAGCTACCTGTTCAACGCGACGATGCAGTACGACTTCACCGACCATTTCCGCGGCTCGCTGACGATCCGCAACCTGTTCGACAAGATGCCGGTGAAGGACCCGACCTGGTCCAGCTATCCCTATTACAACACCAGCTGGTTCGACAGCATCGGCCGCAGCGTGTTCCTGCAGCTCACCTACAAGCTCGGCGGCGGCGCGCTCTGACCCGCGCGCCGGCCTGAATCACCCACCGGCATCACCCGATGGCCCGCCCCGGCACCCCGCCGCGGCGGGCCATCGCATATTCGGCAAACCGATTCGGCGCCGTCCGCCATTCGCCTGCGACGTCCATCGGGTGATGATCGGGAAACTATGCCGAGGGGGAGCGCGGCGCTCTACCCCTCGAATATCCGGCCGAACCATTGAAACAATGGCAGGGGCAGCAGGATTCGAACCCGCGACCCTCGGTTTTGGAGACCGATGCTCTACCAGCTGAGCTATACCCCTAGGCCGGAGTGCGCCACTAGCCGGATTGCCCGGCGGGGGCAAGTGGGATCGACGGGGATGATGGCTTGCCTATCGGGGACCGCCTGATATGCGCGAACGGGCATGACCGATGCTTCCCCTTCAGGTCCGCCGCAGCATTATCTCGGCGGTATCGCGCTGCGCCTGCTCGCGATGATCAGCCTGTCGGTCATGTTCGTCCTGGTCAAATATATCGACAAGGCCGGCATCCACATCCTCGAAAGCCTGTTCTGGCGCCAGGCGCTGGTCATCCCCTTCCTGCTGACCTGGGTCCTGGCGACCGACGGCCTGGGGTCGCTGCGGACGCAGCGCATCGGCGCGCACGCGCGGCGGATGCTGATGGGCCTCGCGGGGATGTTCTGCAACTTCGCCGCGATGATCCTGCTGCCGATGGCGGAGGCGACGACGATCAGCCTCTCGGTCCCCATATTCGCGGTGATCTTTGCCGCGATCCTGCTCGGCGAGGTCGCGGGATGGCAGCGGTGGAGCGCGGTGATCGTCGGCTTCGTCGGCGTGCTCGTCGTGCTCGACCCCTTCGCAAGCTTTGCGGGCGGGTTCGGCGGCACGCACGGGCTCGGCGTGCTCATCGCGCTCGCCGGCGCGATCATGACCGCGCTCATCACCATCGCGGTGCGCGACCTCGGCCGCACCGAAAATGCCGCGACGATCGTCTTCTGGTTCAGCCTGCTGTCGATGATCCCGCTCGGCATCGCCCTGCCCTTCGTCTTTACCCCGCACAGCCCGCACGAATGGCTGCTGCTGATCGGCCTCGGCTTTCTGGGGGCGATCGTGCAGATGTCGCTGACCGGCGCCCTACGACTGGCGCCAGTCGCGGTCGTGATCCCGATGGATTATTCCAGCCTGCTCTGGTCGATCGCGTGCGGCTGGTGGTTCTTCGGCACCCTCCCGGCCGAGACGACCTGGATCGGCGCGCCGCTGATCGTCGCGAGCGGCCTGTTCATCGCCTGGCGCGAGCATCGCCGCCATATCGACCGTCCAAAGGAAGTCACCGCATGACCTTGCCGATCCTCTATCATTGCGCCGACGCGCGATCGCTCCGCTGCCTGTGGGCGGTCGAGGAGGCCGGGCTGGACGTCGACCTGCGCGTCCTGAAATTCCCGCCGCGCGCGTTCGAGCCCGACTATCGCGCGGTCAATCCGCTGATGACGATCCCCGGCTGGGTCGAGAACGGCCGCCTGATGACCGAATCCGCCGCGATCTGCGAACGCATTGCAGAGGGGACGCCGCTCGAACTGCGCCGCGACGAGCCCGATTATTGGGACTGGCGCAACTGGCTGCACCGCAGCGACGCGACGCTGACCTTTCCGCTGGCGATCATGATCCGCTACACCCGCGTCGAGCCCCAGGAGCGACGCCTGGCACAGGCGGTCGACGACTATAAGGCCTTCTTCGGCGGCCGCGCGCGCAGCATCGAGGCGGCGCTGGCCGACGGCCGCGAATGGCTGGTCGCGGACCGCTTCACCACCGCCGACATCGCGATCGGCTACGCCGCATTCCTGGCGACGACCCTGGGCGCCAGCGACGTCCTGGGCGACGCGACCAAGGCCTGGCTGACCCGCTGCACCACCCGCGAAGCCTTCAAACGCGCCCGCGAACGACAAAAGGTTTAGGCCCGTCGGCGCCGGGCGCCCTGACCCTTCCCGCTTTAGCCTTCGCCATCCTTGTGCCCCCCTGTGTTCCCGGCGAAGGCCGGGGCCCAGAGCGGAACCACGCAGCGCTGGCTTTCCAACACCCTGGACCCCGGCCTTCGCCGGGGATCTCGGAGGGTGTCGCGACAAGCTGCTGACGATCCGACAGCATTGGGGTGGGGAGCGGACGTCGGTCTAAGGCGCACCGCAAACCGATTCTTCCGTGCAAGCCACTCTGACGCAAGCGAACTTTGCGAAGTCAACGAGCTTGCCCGTTTCATATAACGCAAGTCGCTTCACATTGACGTCGCACGACTGACCCCAGCGCTCGCCGGTCCCGCAGAACTTGGGAATATTATTGAACTGATCATATTTTGACCGCGCGCCGGAATCGAGCGTCTGCGCAAAATCATCAATAAGATCAGACTCGGAACTAGGCGCAAACCAATCGAGTCTGTGCCTTGAGCATCGCCCCTTCCAAGCCGCATCCCATTCCACCGCCGCAAGTTTCATCCCGGCGTTTTCAGCTTCGCTCGCTTGGGGTGGCAGCGGTGCGGTAGTGATACCGCACCCCGCGAGAACCGCAACGATGGAGCAGACTAACGATCTCATGTTTGCAGCATACATCAGCCACGAGTGTCCGCAATCGGTCGCAAACCGACCTCGCTTCCCCCACCTTCGTCATCCCGGACTTGATCCGGGATCCATAACAACGGCCGAAGCATGGACCCCGGATCAAGTCCGGGGTGACGAAGCGGCAATCCTCCCTGTCGCGCAGCGATAAAGGAGGGGGACCGCCGAAGGCATGGAGGAGCAGCGCCATCGCGCTACAGCCCCCTCCGTCAGCGCTGCGCACCGCCACCTCCCCATGGCTGCGCCACTGGGAGGGATTATGCCCCCGCGCAAGCGCGACAGGAAAGCCCTGTCCGCCCCGTCAATTCACCATCCGCTCATACCCCTCCCAATAGGGCGCGCGCAGGTCCTTGCGCAGGATCTTGCCGCTGGCGTTGCGCGGCAGGGCTTCGATCACGTCGACGCTGCGCGGCGCCTTGAAGGGGGCGATGCGTTCGCGGGCCCAGGCGATGATGTCGGCTTCCTCGACGCTCATCCCCGGCTTCGCGACGACGACCGCCTTCACCGTCTCGCCCCATTTCTGGTCGGGGATGCCGATCACCGCCACCTCCTGCACCGCGGGATGGCCAAAGATCGCGCTTTCGACCTCGGCCGGATAGACATTCTCGCCGCCCGAAATGATCATGTCCTTCATCCGGTCGTGGATGAACAGATAGCCGTCCTGGTCCAGATAGCCGGCATCGCCGGTGTGGATCCAGCCGCCGCCCGTCATCGTCTTTGCGGTCGCGTCGGGCAGGTTCCAATACCCCAGCATATTGTTCGACGATCGCGTCACGACCTCGCCCACCTCGCCCGTCGGGACCGCGTCGCCGTCGGGGCCCAGGATGACGATCTCGACCCCGGGCAGCGCCTTGCCCGCCGATCGCATCCGCGCATTCCCCTCCGGATCATGATCCTCGGGCGGCAGCATGCAGATCGTGCCCGTCGTCTCGGTCATCCCATAGGCCTGGATGAACTGCGCGCCGAACATCTTGATGCACTGGCGCAGCAGCTCCAGCGGGATCGGCGCGGCGCCATAGAGGATATATTTCAGGCGGCTGTAATCGACGCTGGCGCAGCGCGGATGGAGCAGCAGCATCTGCAGCGCGGCGGGCACGATGAAAAAGCGCGTCACGCCATGATGCTCGACCGCGTCGAACACGCCGTCGGGGTTGAATTCGGCCAGGATCACCCCCGGCAGCCCGGCGGCGAGCGCCATGATGCCCAGCCCGGTGCCGCCGATATGCGCGCACGGCATCGCGACCAGCACCGCCTCGTCATCCTCCCACTTGGTATAGGGCATGTCGGCTTCGTTCGAATGCTTGCGCAGCGCGAACAGGTTGCGGTTCGAAAGCACCGCCCCCTTCGGATTGCCCGTCGTGCCCGACGTATAAAGCTGCAGCACCGCGTCATCGTCGCCCGACGGGACGAAGGGCGCGCGCGGCGTGCTGTCGATCAGCGCGCGCGCCGCGTCGGCGCCGATGATACGCGGATCATGCTCCAGCTTGCCCGCGAGCTGATCGGGCACGGCGTCGAAACCCGGGCCGGTAAAGACGATCCGCGCCTTGGTATCGTTGACGATATACGCCCATTCGGTCGGCGACAGGCGCCAGCCGATCGGCGCCATCACGACGCCCGCGCGCGCGGCGCCAAAGAACAGCGTGAAATACAGGTCGCTGTTCTTGCCGATCCAGGCGATGCGGTCGCCCTTCTGCAATCCCGCCGCGATCAGCGCGCTGGCGACGCGCGCGGTGCGCTCTTCCAGCTCGCCATAGGTGAACGTCCGGTCCTCTTCGCGCATCGCGAGGCGGCCGGGCCGGTCCTTTGCCCAATGGGCAATGAATTCGTCGAACGTGAAAAGCTCCGAAACATCGGCGGGCATCGCTACACTCTCCTCGAATCGCGTCTTTCAGCGCGTTTCGGCAAGGCTAGCGGCTGGTGCGCCGAGGTAAAGGCGCGATCGTCCCACCTGACACGATTGTCAGTCGATGGTGCGGAACAGCAGCATCAGATTGTTCGCGGGCATCGCGCGGCGCTCGGCGAACGCCAGTCCGGCCTGTGCCGCGGCCGCCGTGACCGCCTCGGTATCGCGCAGGCCCCATTCGGAATTGCGTGCGCGCAGGCTCGCGTCGAAGGCCAGGTTGCTCTCGGCGGTCGGCACGTCGCGCTCGAAATAGGGGCCGTAGAGGATCAGCGGCGCGCCGCGCGGCATATGGCGTACCGCGCCCGCGAACAGTCCCAGCGTCGCCGCCCACGGGCTGATATGCACCATGTTGATGCACAGCAGCGCGTCGGCGCGGGCGATCGGCCAGGCGGGCGCCGCCGCGTCGAGCATCAGCGGCGGGGCGATATTGGCCGGCCCCGCCTCGGCGCACCAGGCGGCGATCGAGGTCAGCGCGGCGGGATCGGGGTCGCTCGGCTGCCAGTCGAGCGCGGGAAAGCGTGCGGCGAAATGGACGACATGCTCGCCCGATCCGCTCGCGACCTCGACCACCGTTCCCGACGCCGGCAGCCAGTCCGCCAGCACCGCGGCGATCGCGTCGCGGTTGCGCAAGGTTGCGGGGGCGTGGCGCTTGGCCTCCGCTCCGCCCTCGCCTGCGGTCCACGGCGTGGTCATCGTGGCGTCATCGGCGTCGTCATCGCCGCAGCGCGCGGGCCTCGGCGAGCATCCGCCGCGCGCGGATGAAGATCTCGATCCGCTGAAAGGCGATGAAGCCCAGGGCAAAGGCCATGAGGATGTCGGTCGCCGCCATCAGCCCGCCGTGCCCCGGCCCCGCCATCTGTACCGCCAGTGCGCGCGAGCCGCTGCGGATCGCGATCAGCGCGACGATGAACAGCAGCGCGGCGGGCGACACCGTCTGGCTCAGCTCGTGCGTGTCGGGGTCGACCGCGACGTGCATCAGCTTGCCGCGCCACCAGCCGAGCCCGGCGCCGACGCCGAGCGCGAGCAGGCACCACAGCCACGTCAGGCCGTGCGGCGGCGCGCTGCGAAAGACCAGCGCGACGATCGCCGCGTAGAGCACGGGCAGGATCCACAGCCGCTCCAGCCGCAGCTTGCGCGCGCGGCCGACCGACCGCAGGCGAAAGAACAGGACGACCAGGATGATCGTTCCGGGGATCGCATATTGCGCGACATTTGGCGTCATTTCGCGCTCATTTCGTTTTGGCTTGCGCGCGGGCGCGGCGCTCGCGGACGACCAGCCACAGGAACAGGCCGACGGGGCCGACCATCAAGGTGAGGAAAAGAAACGGGAATTGGACGACGCGGCTAAAGCCCTTGGCATCGGCATCGCGCGCGATCCACATGCCGACGAACAGGTCGAACGACAAATAATGCACCCACCCCAAAACCACCCCCCCGGGGGTATCGAATAGTTTCATCACGCCCGTGATCGAGGAAAAGTCGCCGCCGCCCGTTCCGCCCGTGTTGATTCCGCCCGAAAGAAAGCCGACGATCAGCACGAGGTAGAGCAGGCAGAGCAAGAACACGCCGGCATACATGATGAAGGACAGGATGCGCGGGCTGCGCGGAGCAAAGGCAAGCAGGGCCCAGCTGGCGAACGCCCAGTAATTGGCCAGCAGATAGACAGTGTTCCAGCTCATATGCCCCCCTTCCCTCGATTCTAGATCAGCCCGCCGAGTCCGAAGAGCATGATACCGCCGAACAGCGCGATAAGGCCGACGGTAACGATCAACAAGGTCATCCGTGCTGCCGGCAACCGCCGCGTCGCCAAAAAGGCGGCGACCAGGCCCAGGCCGGCCGCGATCAGCGGCGCATAGAGAAATACCCAGTCATAGCTGAACTCGCGGCGGACGCGGACCAGCTCCCACTGCTCGACGATCAGGCCGTAGAGCGTGATCGCGGCGATCCAGACGGCGGCAAACACGACCGCGAACAACGCGCCGCCGACCAGGCAGCCGGCGCCCGTCCGTTTCGGCGTCGGCTCTGCGCCTTCGGTCAACTGCCGCCGATTTCGCTCAGCGAGGGCGCGCCGGGCGCCACCTCCGGCTCGCTCCACGCCAGCACGGGCTTGCGCGCCGCCAACGTCTCGTCAAGGCGCGCGCGAGGCGCGAAATGCGGCGCGGTCTTCAGCGCGGGGTCGCCGTTCTTGGCCCGCAGCGCGATGCTGCGCAGCGCACCGATGAACTGGTCGAGCACCGCCTTGCTTTCGGTCTCGGTCGGCTCGACCAGCATCGCGCCGTGGACGACCAGCGGGAAATAGACCGTCATCGGATGATAGCCCTCGTCGATCAGTCCCTTGGCGACATCGAGCGTCGAGAAACCCTCGGCAAGGCCCTTATCGCTGAACAGCGCCTCGTGCATGCAGGGTCCGGACGCGCCGAAGGGCGCGTCGAGCACATCGTCGAGGTTGCGCAGGATATAATTGGCGTTGAGCACCGCATCCTCGGCAACCTGCTTCAGGCCATCGGCACCGTGACTTAGGATATAGGTCAGCGCACGTGTGAACATTCCCATTTGCCCGTGAAAGGCCGTCATGCGTCCGAAGGTTTCGGGATGCTCGTCGCCCGCGCTCTCTTCCTCGATCAATTTGAACGAACCGTCAGCATAACGCGCGACGAAGGGAAGCGGGCCATAGGGTGCCAGCGCTTCAGACAGCACGACGGGACCCGAACCCGGACCGCCGCCGCCATGCGGCGTCGAAAAGGTCTTGTGCAGATTGATATGCATCGCATCGACGCCAAGGTCGCCGGGGCGCACGCGCCCGACGATCGCGTTGAAATTCGCGCCGTCGCAATAGACGTAGCCGCCGGCAGCATGAACCGCGTCCGATATCGCCTTCATGTCGCGCTCGAACAGCCCGCAGGTGTTGGGATTGGTAATCATCACCCCAGCGACGTCGGGACCGAGGCGCGCCTTCAGCGCGGCGAGGTCGACACGGCCCTCGGCGGTCGCCGGAATATCCTCGACGGTGAAGCCTGCGAAGGCCGCGGTCGCGGGGTTGGTGCCGTGCGCGCTTTCGGGGACCAGCAGCACGCGCCGATCCTCGCCGCGCGCCTCGAGCGCGGCCTTGATGCACAGGATACCGCACAACTCGCCATGCGCGCCCGCCTTGGGCGACATCGCGACGCCATACATTCCGGTCAGCTTGATCAGCCATTCGGCGAGTTCGTGGATCACCGCATAGGCGCCCTGCACCGTCTCCTGCGGCTGAAGCGGATGGACGTCGGCGAAACCGGGCATCCGCGCGACTTTTTCGTTGAGGCGCGGGTTATGCTTCATCGTGCAGGACCCGAGCGGAAACAGGCCGAGGTCGATCGCATAATTTTGGCGCGACAGGCGCGTATAGTGGCGCACCGTTTCGGACTCGCTGAGCCCAGGCAGACCGATCGGCGCCGAACGCGCCAGACCACCGAGATCGACGGCAGGCGCCACCTCGTCAAAATCGACCCCCGTCGTCTCGGTCGACCCGATTTCGAAGATCAGCGGCTCTTCCAGCATCAGCGCGCGATTGCCGGTGTAGGTTACATTGTCATCGGCGCCGCCGGCATTCATTTCGGGGCGCCAGCCGGCGCGGTTGAGCGCGGTCATGCCAGCACCTCCTTCAGCGCCGCGGCAAAGGCGGCGATATCTTCTTCGGTCACGGTTTCGGTCACCGCGACGACCAGGCCGTTGGCCAGCCCGCCATTTTCCGGGAACAGGCGGCCCAGCGAAACCCCGCCAAGCACGCCCTTCTCCGCAAGCTGGTGCACGACCGGTCGCGCCGCCGTCGGCAACAGCAGCGTGAATTCGTTGAAGTAATTGTTGTTGAGCACCGAGACGCCGGGAACCTTCGCCAGCTCGGCAGCGGCCGAACGCGCGCGATCATGGTTGATCGCGGCCAGCCGGCGCAGCCCCGCCTCGCCGAGCAAGGTCATGTGGATGCTGAACGCCAGCGCACAAAGCCCTGAATTGGTGCAGATGTTGCTCGTCGCCTTCTCGCGGCGAATATGCTGTTCGCGCGTCGAAAGCGTCAGCACGAAACCGCGCTTGCCATTGGCGTCGACCGTCTCGCCGCACAGGCGACCGGGCATCTGGCGCACATATTTGGCCTTGCAGGCGAACAGCCCCACATAGGGGCCGCCGAACTGTAGGCCGACGCCCAGCGACTGCCCCTCGCCCACCACGATATCGGCGCCCATTTCGCCGGGCGACTTGATCAGGCCCAGGGCGACAGGTTCGGTGACGACCGCGATCAACAGCGCGCCCGATGCCTGACACGCGCTAACCAATGCGCTCATGTCGTCGATGCGGCCAAGGATGTCGGGATATTGGACGACGACGCAGCTCGTCTCCTTGTCGATCGCCGACGCAAGCGCCGCCCAGTCGGTACCGGCTTCGAGCGTGGGGTCGCCCTCGACCAGCACATCGCCGGTATATTTGGCCATCGTCCGTGCGACGCTGCGGTAATGCGGATGCAGGCCATTCGACAGCAGTGCCTTGTTTCGGCGCGTCACCCGCCGCGCCATCACAACGGCTTCCCAGCAGGCGGTCGAGCCATCGTACATCGACGCATTGGCGACGTCGGTGCCGAGCAGGCGCGCGACCTGGCTCTGAAATTCGAACAGCATCTGCAGCGTGCCCTGCGCGATCTCCGGCTGGTACGGCGTATAGGCGGTCAGGAACTCGCCGCGCTGGATCAGATGGTCGACACTCGACGGAACATGGTGGCGATAGGCTCCGGCGCCCAGGAAGAAGGGTCCGTCACCCGCCGCGACATTCTTCCGCGCCAGCGCCGCCATGTGGCGCTCCACCGCCAGTTCGCTCGCATGGTTCGGCAGGCCGGATATCGGACCATCGAGCCGTGCCTCGGGGGGCACATCGACGAACAGATCGTCGATCGACGACGCGCCGACGGCGGCGAGCATTGCGGCCCGGTCATCGCTGGTTAGGGGAAGATAACGCATGAACTACTCCGAAGAAGAAGCTGGTTTTACTGAATAAAGTTGCGCCGTGTCGGCCAGCGTACCCGAAAACACCATCGGCCCGCTGTGTGTCGTACGCACCCAGGGCGCGAGCCAGATACGATAGCCCGCGTCGCGAACGCGGCGGCAAAAGGCATAGTCGTCGGACAGCAGGGCCTGGCTCTCGGGCTCGATGAGCGGGCAGAAGAAGGCCGGCTCGATCTCGCCGACGCCATGCGCCTGCCGCTCGAGCAAATCGGGACGGAAGACCAGATCGGGTAACGCGGTCCGCATCCCTTCCAGCACCTCGCGGCGGATGAGCATCATCGCCGTGCCGAGCCGCGACAGCTCGACCAGATCGGTCATCTTGAAGCTCTGCCCGGGGTGCAGGAAGTGCAGCGCGAAATCGCCCGCATAGCGCGCGAGGTCGGCCGGATTGTCCTTCGCCAAGCCTGCTTCGACCGCGCGCGCGACATTGTGCCAGTTGATGATGCGCCGCGGATAGGCCGCACCCAGCACGCCGCATTCCGGCTTCGCGTCCATCGCGCGGATCAGCGAGAAGATATCGTCCGGCGCGAAATCGATGTCGGAGTCGACGAACAGCATGTGGGTGCAGTCGCTCGCGAGGAACATCGCGGTCAGCGTGTTGCGTGCGCGGGTGATCGACGGCTGGTACAGGATAAACTCGAAACGCACCGGAAGACCGATGGCCTGCGCGCGCAGCGCAAGGTCCAGCGCCGCGCGGACATAAGTGCCCTGCGCGCCTTCATAGATGGGCGTGGCCACCATCAAGCGGCATCTGGCAAGCGCGGCGTCGGTCATCGGTACCATCCTTCCCCCCTCCCGAAGGAGGGACCGGCGATTACAGGTCGGCGATGAAATCCTTATAGGCCTGGGCGTTCATCAACCCGTCGAGCTGGCTCTTGTCGCTCAGCGTCATGCGAAAGAACCAGCCTTCGCCTTCGGGATCGCTGTTCACCAGCGCCGGATCTTCCTCCAACTGGCCATTGCCTTCGGTCACGACGCCGTCGACGGGCGCATAGACATCGCTCGCGGCCTTCACCGATTCGACAACCGCGGCGTCGCCGCCCGCGCTCAGTTCGGCACCCGTGTCGGGAACCTCGACGAAAACGATGTCGCCAAGCTGGCTCTGCGCGAAATCGGTGATCCCGACGGTCGCGACATCGCCATCGACGTCGACCCATTCATGCTCTTCAGTATAGTAACGCCGCATCGGTCAGCCTCCCTGTTTACGGACATAGCGGTGTGGAACGAACGGCATCGCGGCGACGGTGCAGGGCACGCGCTTGCCGCGAACCTCGGCGGCGATTGCAGTGCCGGGCGCCGACAGGCCGGTCGGAACATATCCCATGGCGATGGGTGCGCCGACGCTGGGGGCAAAGCCGCCCGAAGTCACGACGCCCACCTCTTCTTCACCGTCGAACAGCTTCGCGCCCTCGCGCACTGGCAGCTTGCCGTCGACGATCAGTCCGACCCGCTTGCGCGGCGGACCGTCCTCCAGATGGCCGAGAATGCGTGCAGCCCCTGGGAAACCACCCTCCTCGCGGCGACGCTTGCTGATCGCAAAGCCAAGGTCGCCTTCGATCGGATCGATCGCTTCGTCCAGGTCGTGGCCGTAAAGCGGTAGCCCGGCCTCAAGCCGCAGCGAGTCCCGCGCGCCCAGGCCGATCGGCTTCACCTCGTCCATCGCGCAAAGCGCGTCGGCAAAGGCGACCAGGGCTTCGTTCGGCAGCGATATCTCGAACCCATCCTCGCCCGTGTAGCCCGAGCGGCTGAGCCCGATCGCATGCCCGTTCCAGTTCGCGCGGGCCGTCTGCATGAAGACCAGGCCCGCGGCTTCGGGGACGAGGCGCGCCAGCGCGTCGACCGCCTTCGGCCCCTGCAGCGCCAACAGCCCGTAATCCTCGTTGTGATTGAGGTTGATGTCATCGGGAAGGTATTCGCGCAGATGGGCGATATCGTCCCATTTCACCGCGCCGTTGACCACGATGCCGAACTGGTCGCCCTCGTTGGTGATCATCAAGTCGTCGAGGATGCCGCCATCTTCGGCGAGCAGCAGCGAATAGCGCATGCGGCCAGGCTTCAACGCCGCCAGATCACCGGGGACGAGCGCTTCCAGCGCGGCGACGACATCGTCGCCCGAAATCGCGAGCTGCCCCATATGGCTGACGTCGAAAAGGCCCGCATTCTCGCGCGTCCACAAATGCTCGGCCATGATGCCTTCATACTGGATCGGCATCCAGTATCCGGCGAATTCGACCATGCGGCCGCCCTTCGCGCGATGCCAGGCGTCGAGCGGCAGGGTCGCGGTCTCGACCGCTTCCTCGCCCGTGAATTCCGTTTCGGTCATGTCAGTCTCCCGCGGTTGACATGGCGAACGCGCGGCACATCGCCACGGTTTCCGCCATGCCCCCTCTGTCACGGGAACCTGAGAGTTTTCCCCCATGGCCCGATGCGGGCGCGCTGGGGTTACCCCTTCGGTGGTTCCGACACCTCGTCGAAACGCTTTCCAGAGTGTCCGTTCCAGCCTGCGCGGTCCGCTTGACCTGAGAGTTTCCGGGGCGGTTGCTCCTTCGGTGGCGGATCAGGTTTCCCTGCCCCGCGCTCTCCCGCGCGGCCGGTCGAATCCTTTGCGGGGAGCCGACAGACAAGCGAGCCTTGGCGCTGCGCTTTTATGGAGTCAATCGGCGAGCGCGCGGATCGCGTCGTTTTCGTGAATGTGCACGCCCGAACCACCCTGCGCCGCCAGTGCGACCGCGGCCTTTGCCACCGTTTCACCTGGAATCGAGCGATAGCGGCGCAGTCCGCCGTGAAGCAGCGCGTTGGTCAACGGCGCCGCGACGATCGCCAACCCCTCGCCAAGGCGCGGCGGCCCCTGACGATTCCCGGTCAGCAGGCCGGGGCGCAGGAAATCGATTCGCTCGAAGCCGAGCGCGCGCAGCGCCTCTTCGACCTCGCCCTTGGTCCGAAGATAGAAGTTGCCGGCTTTTGCGGTCGCGCCGACCGAACTGACCGAGATCACATGCGTGGCCCCGCCACGTCTCGCGCCCTCGGCGGCAGCGAGCACCAGATCATGGTCGACGGCGCGGAATGCGGGTTGCGAGCCCGCCTGACGGATCGTCGTGCCCAGGCAGGAAATCAGCGTCGACGGCTTTTCCGCCGCGATCACGTCGGCCCATTGTTCGGGCGGCGCGACGATCAATCGGTGGCGCGGGGGCAAATCCGGAATCTCGCGCCGCGCAAGCACCGTAAGCGGCTCGCGCGAATGCGTCAGGACCGCCTGCCCGACCATTCCGGTCGCGCCGACGATCAGCGCATCAGACATGGGCGAGCGCCTCCGGCACCTCTTCGCGCCCGAATATGTCGGCATAGCGGTCGATGGCAAAGCGGTCGGTCATGCCGGCAATATAATCACCGATGTGCCGCGCTGTCGCGCATTCTTCGCCCGGCAATCGCGCCGACCAGTCCTCACCCATCAGGCGCGGTTCGGCGGCATAGGCTTCGAACAGCCGGCCGATCACCTGCTTGGCGCCCGCTGCGGCGGCAAGCTGCGAGGGATGATGGTACAGATTGGCGTACATGAAGCGCTTCAGGTCGCGCTCGTTCCGCGCCAGCTCGGGCGAAAAGCCGCCGAGCGTCCGCCCCGCCGCGCGAACCTCCCCGACGTTCGCAACCCCTGCTTCGGCGACATTCGCCTGGGTCGACGCGATGACGTCGTTGACCATCACGCCGATCTGATCGCGCACCAACTCGCGCAGCAGGCGATCACGCGGGGCAGTCGGAAAACGCTGCTCGACCGCACGGAAATTGGCCGCGACAAACGGCTGTTCCATCAACTGGTCGATACTCAGCAACCCGGCGCGCAGACCGTCGTCGATGTCATGATTGTCATAGGCGATGTCGTCCGCGACCGCCGCGATCTGTGCCTCGAGGCTGGCGTGACTTCCCAGGTCGAGCGGAATTTCGCGATCGATGTCGGACAACGCCCAGCCGGGATGACGAACGGGGCCATTATGCTTGGCGAGCCCCTCCAGCGTTTCCCACGTCAGATTGAGCCCGTCGAACAGAGGGTATGGACATTCGAGCCGCGCGAGCGTGCGCAGCGTATGGCCATTATGGTCGAACCCGCCATGTTCGAACATCGCGGCCTTCAATGCGTCCTCGCCCGCGTGGCCGAACGGCGGATGCCCGATGTCATGCGCCAGGCACAGCGCCTCGGTCAGATCCTCGTTGAGCCCCAGCGCGCGGGCGATGCCGCGGCCGATCTGCGCAACCTCGATACTGTGGGTCAGGCGGACGCGATAATGATCGCCGTCGGGCGCAACGAAGACCTGGGTCTTGTGGCGAAGGCGACGGAACGCGATCGAGTGGATGACGCGGTCGCGATCGCGCTGGAACGCATCGCGCGGGCCGCGAACCACACGCCCAGGCTCCTCATGAAAACGCCCGCGGCTCTGTAGCGGGTCGCTGGCGCAGTCGGCGACGCTCACTTGACCGGATCGACTTCCTGGCCGGCTTCGCTGTTGAAGAGGAAGCCGTCGCCTCCCGCCTTCTTATAATCCGCCAGCCAGTCGGTTGCCGCCTTGCGATCCTTGAACGGTCCGACCAGCAGGCGGCGGGTCTTGCCCCATTCGGTGGTGCCGCCCGACTTGCCCTTGAAGACCGCCGGGCTCTTCTTGGCGAATTTGCCGAAGTCGGTCGCCAATGCCTTGGCGTTGGCGCCCGTTGCGACCTGCACCCAGATACGGGCGGGATTCGCCTTCTTTTCGGCGGCTTCGGCCTTCGCTTTTGCGGCGGCGTCGTCCTTCTCGCGTTTCGCCGCTTCCGCCATGTCGGCGCGCTTCTTGTCTTCGCGAAGCTTTGTGAGCGTGTCCGCGCCGATCGCATTGCCGGTTTGCGCCAACTCCTCCGGCGGGATTTCGATCGATCCAGCGATTTCAGCAAGCGACGCAAGCGGCCGGTCGGGGTTTACCACTGCCGAGGACACGGCGGCCGGTGGCGGCGCGGCAGCTGCCGGTGCGGGCATCGGCGCAGGCGTCGGTGCGGGAGTCGGCGTCGCGACGGCCGCCGCGGTTGGCGGCCTGCCGAAATCGTTGATCGAGAAGCCCGGACCGACCGGACCCGCCGCAGAATTCGTATCCGAACCGGCCGGTGCCGAAACCGCCCTCGGCTCGGCGGAAACCGGCGCCGGCGTGGGTGCCGGTGTTGGCGCGGGCGTCGCAGCCGGTGGGGTCGACGGCGGCGCAGCGACGGCAGCGGCCGGCGGTGTGCGCACGATCGTCGACGAAAGCGCGGGCTTCAGCACGGGCGGCGATGTCGTGACCGGGCGTTGCGCCGCAGGGACAGGCGCAGGCGTGGGCGAAGGCTGACGCGCCGCCGGAGTGGGCGTCGGGGTCGGCTGGCGAACCGCCGGCGTCGGAGTCGGCGCCTGCTTCGGCGTCGCCGCAGCGGGCTTGCTCCGGTCCGCTCGCTTACCCGTCGCGGCGGGGGGCGACGGCGGAGGCGTGGCAGCGGCGATCTGCACCGGCCGGCGTCGGGGCCCAAGCTCACCCGACGGAAAGCGTCCGAAATGGGCGGCGGCCGCCTGCTGCGCCGGGTTCAGCCGATCCATCTGGGTCAGATAGGGAAGGATATTCTGCGCCAGCGCGGGCGGCATCGTCGCGTTGACGATTTCGGTCGCCTCGGCGTCGCGACCGTTCATCGCCAGGATCATCGCACGCAATCGCCACGCAGCGCGGTCCTGCGCGCGAAGCTGCGGCGTGAGCAGTTGGATCGCGCGGTCCGCCTCGCCGCTGATGCCGAGCGACAACGCATAACGGCGCGTCAATTCGTCGTTGGGCGCGATCGACAGCGCGAGCTGATAATCGCGCTGCGCCGCGTCCTGCTGTCCCAACAGGTCGCGCGCCAATCCGCGATCTGCCAGGAACAGGCGTTCGGGCGCACCCAACAATTGCGCCTCACCGAAATAATCGAGCGCGCGCGTTGGGTTCTCCATATGCACCATCGCCGAGCCGAGCGCCGCCTTCACTGCGCCATCGCGTGGCAGCGCCTGCTCGGCGCGCGTCAGGAAACCCACAGCCGCGCGATAATCCTCCAGCTCGATCGACGCGCGTCCGGCGTCGAGCAGCGCGGCGGTATCATTGCTGTTCGTGGCGAGCCGACCGAGCGCGGACGACAGCATCGCGCGCGCCGTCGTCCGTTTCTCCATCGCCGCGCGCGTCGCCGCGTCGGGCGTTGCAGCTTGAAATGCCGATGCGGGCGCGCAAAGCCCGGTGGTCAGCAGCAGAGCGCCCAGCACGGCGGCATGACGCCGCACGCGCCGGTAAGTGACGGTCATTGACGAGGGTCGCCTGTTGTTCGGTCGCCGCAGGGGCAAGTCAAATCATCCCGTTTCCGGCCAGCCTTGCCCTTGGCGCGCGCCGTCGATGCCCCGTTACTGGTTGTTCTGACGTCCAAGGAAACGCGGGATATCGATCCCGTCTTCCTTGCTTTCGTCAGCTTCGGGAGCCGACGAACCACGCGAGAGCCTCGACATGCGTTCGAACAGCGTACCACCACCGATCGAGCGCGACGGCGTTTCTTCCGCCGCCGGCGCCGCATGCGGAGCCGGATCGGCCGGCGTCGAGCCATAGCTCGGCGCGGGCGCTTCGGGCTCGCTCAGCACCAGCTCGTCGCTCGTGTCGTCATAGGTGGCCGCAACCTGCGAAAGCTCCATCGGCTCTTCCTCGGCAGCCGCCGCTTCCTCGGGCTCGGGACCCGACAGCGAGAAGCCCGGGGTCGGATCGGCGTCGGCGCTCTCGGCCGCTGCCTCGACGGGGGTTTCCTCGACGATCGGCTCGATCACCTCTTCGGCGACAGGTGCCGCCGGAGCGGTGCGCGCGGGCTGGAACGAGAAGCTACGCGTCGCGGGCGCAGCCTGCGCCGCAATGTCGCCCGATCCGTCGATGCCGGTCGCGACGACCGACACGCGGATCTTGCCGTCCAGGCTGTCGTTGAACGCGCTGCCCCAGATGATGTTCGCATCGGGATCGACCAGCTCGCGAATATGGTTCGCGGCTTCGTCGACTTCCATCAGGCGCATGTCCTCGCCGCCGGTGATCGAGATGATGACGCCCTTCGCGCCCGCCATCGACACGCCGTCGAGCAGCGGGTTGGCAATCGCCTTCTGCGCCGCCTCGAGCGCGCGGCCATCGCCCTCTGCCTCGCCGGTGCCCATCATCGCCTTGCCCATCTCACGCATCACGCTGCGCACGTCGGCGAAGTCGAGGTTGATCAGGCCGGGCATGACCATCAGGTCGGTGATACCGCGCACGCCCTGCTGGAGCACTTCATCCGCCATGGTGAAGGCTTCCTTGAAGGTCGTGTTCGGGTTGGCGACCAGGAAGAGATTCTGGTTGGGAATGACGATCAGCGTGTCGACATGGTCCTGCAGCTCGGCAATGCCGGCTTCGGCCGACCGCATGCGGCGGTTGCCCTCGAAGGTGAAGGGCTTGGTCACGACGCCGACGGTCAGGATGCCGCGGTCACGGGCCGCCTTGGCGATGACGGGAGCCGCACCGGTGCCCGTGCCGCCGCCCATGCCGGCCGCGACGAAGCACATGTGCGCGCCGTTCAGCGCCTCTTCGACCTGCGCGATGCTCTCCTCCGCCGCAGCGCGACCGACCTCGGGCCGTGAACCTGCGCCCAGGCCCTGGGTGATCTGCGTCCCCAGCTGGATGCGGCGTTCGGCCGGCGAAGCGTTCAGCGCCTGCGCGTCGGTGTTGGCGACGACGAAATCGACGCCCTCGACGCGAGCGGCGATCATATTGGCGATGGCATTGCCCCCCGCGCCGCCGACGCCGATCACCGCGATGCGCGGCTTCAGTTCATCGACCTGCGGCGGGCCAATATTGATGCTCATCAAATAATCTCCCTGCAGCGGCGGACCAGCGCCGCTTCCCTCACCTTGCGACCCATCCGGACGTTAGTCCCACCGTCCGGGATTCTGGTACTGCATTGCACTATTGTGACTTCGGAATCATCCAAAAAATTAACCCTTTTGGCCTTCCAACGGCTAAAAACTGCTTTTAAGCGCCGCCATCAATCGGTTGATGATACCGGCATTCTTCGGACGGTACACATCCTGCGCCATCATCGGCAGATCGCGAAGGTCAACCGGGTCCGAAGCGGCGTAAAGAACCAGACCGGCAAGCGTTGCGAAAGCCGGTCCCGAATGCGCATCGGGCAGTCCGTGCAGGCCGCGCGGTCGGCCGACGCGCGCGGCGCGGCCCAGCGCGACTTGCGTATAATCGGCGATGCCTTTCAGGTCGGCACCGCCGCCGACCAGCACGACCTGGCGGCCGATTGGTCCGACGAAATGCAGGTCTTTCAAAGTCCTGCCGACCTCGCCCATCATCGCGTCGAGACGTTGGCGGATCACGGTGACCAGTTGCGCGCGCGTAATGCGTGGGGAGTCGCTGCCCGCGGGCGCGCCGGGATCAAGTTCGATGATATCGTTGTTATCGCGTGGCGAGGCCGAGGCCGAGCCGTAAAAACTCTGCAGCCGCTGCGCCTGGCTGCGGCGGATGCCGAAGGCGGAGGCGATGTCGTCGGTGATATCGCTCGCGCCAAAGGGCAGCGACGCCATCTCGACCAGCATCCCGCCGGCGTAGAGCGAGACGGTGGTCACCGCCGCGCCGAGTTCGACCAGCGCGACGCCGAGGTCGCGTTCCTCGTCGGACAGGCAAGCGAGCCCGGCCGCGATCGGCGAGGCGACGACGGCGTTGACGTCGAGATGCGCCTGGCGCACCGCCGCCTCCAGGTTCCGCACCGGCGCGCCGTCGGCCATGATGATATGGATGTCGACGCCCAGCCGGTCGGCGTGCAGCCCGATCGGGTTCTTGACTCCCGTCAGCCCGTCGAGCGTATACAGCGCGGGCTGCGCGTGCAGGATCATGCGGCCCTCGGGATCGATCCCAGCGCGGCCCGCGGCCAGCAGGTCGTCGATATCCTCCTGCTCGATCCGGTGCCCGCCGAGTTCGCTTTCGATCGGCGCCACGTCGCTCAGCAGGCCGCCGGCGGAGAAGCTGACCCATACGTCGTCGATGTTCAGCCCGGCAATGCGCTCGGCCTGTTCGATCGCCTCGCGCACGATATGCTCGGTCTGCTCCATATCGGCGACATAGCCGCGCTGGACGCCGCGGCTTTCGCGCTGTCCGGTGCCCAGGACGTGGAGCTGACCGTCGGCGGTCTGCCCCGCAATGAGCGCACATACTTTCCATGAACCGACATCGAGCGCGGTAATGATCTTTTCGATGCGCGGCGGCGCCATGGCTTACCCCTTCTCCGCCGAGCTGGCGGCAGCGACGGCGTCGACCGCGTCGCGCGCGTCGTCGAGCTTTGCGGGCGCCACCTGCCCTTCGTGCGGCAAGCGTAGCACGAAACGCGACGGATCGCGCATGTCGAAACGCAGGATACCGCGCCCCAGCAACCGATTGGCGCCGTCCATATGCGCGAACTTCGCCAGCGCCGCCTTCGCCTCGGTCTCGCCTTCCGGCAGCGACAGGGTTTCACCGCTGCGGAAGCGCAGGTCCCAACGGCGGTTGCCGACCCAGGTCGCCCCCGCCAGCAATTCTTTCAGGCTGCTCGCTTCGGCCAGCAGCCGGTCGAGGTCCTGCGCGCGCTGGTTCGCCTTCGGCCCGATGACGAGCGGCAGGTCGGGCATCGTCGCGACCGTCACGGGCTCCAGCACGACGCCCTTTTCGTCGATCAGCGACAGGCGGCCCGAATGCTGCCAGATCGCGGCCGGGCTGCGTTCGACGATATCGACCACCAGCGTGTCGGGCAGCCGCCGCGAAACGCGCGCATCCTTGATCCAGCCATATTGCATCAGGTCGTGGCGCACATCCTCCAGGTCGACCGCCGCCATCGACCGGTCCTTTTGCGCCAGCGCGATGTCATACACCTTCAGCCGGTCGATCCGGTCGGCGCCGACGACCTCGACCTTCTTGACCTGAAAGCCGGCGCGGCCGACCATCTGCGCATATTCCTCGTGGATTTTCGCGGTGACGCCGGTCGCGTGCGCCACCAGGCCGACCATCGCCGCCAGGCCCAGCCCGATCGTCCAGTTCGCCACTCGCTGAAGCTGTTGCGGCGAGATCGGCAGCGCATTGATCACCGCGTTCAGGCGCGACTGCTGCACCCTGCGGCGTTTCTTGGGCGCGCGAACCGGTCGCCGTGGCGGCGACTTGCCGCGCTTGATCTTGGTACTGCTCATGACAACGCTTCCCCCACGATGCGTTCGACGAGTTCGGCATAGTCCATGCCGATGGCACGCGCCTGCTCGGGCACCAGGCTGAGCGGCGTCATGCCGGGCTGGGTGTTGACCTCCAGCAGGAATATCCCCGCCAGGCCATGTTCGTCGTCCCAGCGAAAATCGGATCGCGACGCGCCCTTGCAGCCGAGCAGGCGGTGCGCCTGGACCGCCAGGTCCTTCATCCGCTGCGCGATGTCGTCCGGCACATCGGCGGGGCAGACATGCTCGGTCAGCCCGTCGGTATATTTGGCGTCATAGTCGTAGAAACCCGACTTCACGCGCAGTTCGGTGACGCCAAGCGCCTCGTCGCCCAGCACCGCGACGGTCAGTTCGCGCCCCTTGATGAAGGGTTCGGCCAGCAGCCGGTCGAATTCCTGCCACGGCCCTACCGCGGCGCGCGCGATCGGATTGCCGTAATTGCTGTCGTCCTTGACGATCGCGACGCCGACCGACGATCCTTCGTTGACGGGTTTCAGGACATAGGGGCGCGGCAAGGGGTCGATTGAAAACAAGCTCTCGCTGTCGACCATGACCCCTGTCGGCATGGGCACACCATGCGGCACCAGCGCCTGCTTCGTCAATTCCTTGTCGATCGCGATGACCGAGGTGACCAGCCCGCTATGCGTATATTTCAGGCCCATCAGGTCGAGCATGCCCTGCACCGTCCCGTCCTCGCCCGGAACGCCGTGAAGCGCATTGAACACGACGTCGGGCTTTGCCTCGGAAAGTCTCAGTGCGACGTCACGGTCCATGTCGATGCGCGTGACCTTGTGCCCGCGCGATTCCAGCGCGTCGGCGACGCCCGCGCCGCTCATCAGCGACACTTCGCGCTCGGCCGACCAGCCGCCCATCAGGACGGCGACATGCCACGGACCCCGGCTCACTTCGCCACTCCCACGCGCTGTATCTCCCATTGCAATTCCACGCCGCTCTTGGCTTTCACGCGGCGGCGGACTTCCTCACCTAGCGCCTCGATATCGGCGCTCGTCGCATCGCCGGTGTTGATCAGGAAATTGGTGTGCTTCTCGCTGACCTGCGCGCCGCCGACCACGAACCCGCGGCATCCGGCCTCGTCGACAAGCTGCCACGCCTTGTGTCCGTCTGGATTCTTGAAGGTCGACCCGCCGGTCTTCGAACGCAGCGGCTGCGACGCCTCGCGGCTCGCCGAGATGCGGTCCATTTCCGCCTGGATCGCGGCCGCCTCGCCGGGCCGACCGCGAAAGGTCGCACCGGTCACGACCGCGCCTTCGGGCAGCTCGCTGTGGCGATAGGTATAGCCAAGGTCGGTCAGCACGATCGTCCTGCGCTCGCCCGAGCGAAGCACGACGTCGCAGTCGATCAATATGTCCTTGACCTCGCTGCCATACGCGCCGCCGTTCATGCGGACGAAGCCGCCGACGGTGCCGGGGATCGAACGCAGGAATTCCATTCCCGCAATTCCGGCGTCGCGCGCGGTCGAGGACACGAGGATGCCCGACGCGCCTCCGCCACAACGCAGCGTCACCGCGTCCAGCGCCTCGACCTTTGCAAAGGCCTTGCCCAGCCGAACGACGACACCCGGAAAGCCGCCGTCGCGGACGATCAGGTTCGACCCCAGGCCAAGTGCCATCACGGGGATCGCGGGATCGAGGTCGCGCAGGAAATCGGCAAGGTCGTCGGCGTCCTTCGGCTCGAACAACCAATCGGCGGGGCCGCCCGACTTGAACCAGACCAACGGCGCCAGCGGTGCTTTCGCCGTCAGCTTGCCGCGCACGGCAGGAAGAGTGCCGGCG